>OCRP01000202.1_pt1 | contig 70518 bp, 56 predicted proteins | sample 1538871 | NCBI WGS metagenome assembly OCRP01 (sample SAMN04571731, study PRJEB22368) | human gut metagenome | biome: human gut; material: stool | host: Homo sapiens | place: Luxembourg | collected 2012-09-20 | reverse complement strand
CAAAATGAAAGTGCCTTTATTGCGTTGTCAAAGAGGCTCTTTGAGGAGCTCATTAAGCCTATTTGACGAGCTCAAAGAGGCTTAATGACAAAAGATAGATGTATTTAAGAACCGTTAACAATTCGCGATCACGTTTTAACTAATATTTTATACATTATGAAAGGACAAGACCTTGTTTGCTATCTTTCTGTCATTCTGTATATTTATGCAAAAATAGGGTAAAAATGCTCCAATTTTAACATTTTTGAATCCTTCACAAAGCATATTTGTAAGCCCAAACGCCATTACTTGAAAATTGTAGACACGCCACTTACGATGCGCAAACACGGCACTTACGAAACGCGAACACGGCATTTACGAAACACAAACACGGTACTTACGATGCGCAAACACGGCATTTACGAAACGCAAACACGGCACTTACGAAACGCAAACACGGCATTTACGAAACGCAAACACGGCAATTACGATGCGCAAACACGGCTCTTACGATGCGCAAACACGGCTCTTACGATGCGCAAACACGGCATTTACGAAACGCAAACACGGCAATTACGAAGCGCGATGTAAACAATAAACTTTGCGAAAGTTCATTAAATAGATATTAAAATTATGCTAAAAGCTTGGCGCTATCGTTCTTTATTTGTAATTTCGTGAACGTAAAAATCATGAATGACATGAAAGAAACCAACAACTATTATTGCGTAATCCTTGCAGGAGGAAAAGGGCGTCGCCTATGGCCCACAAGCCGAGAGCAGCATCCGAAACAGTTTATCGACTTTTTCGGAAGCGGCCAGACACAATTGCAACAGACCTATGAGCGCTTTGCAAAAATCCTGCCGAAAGAGAATATCTTTGTAAACACAAATATCAATTATCTCAACCTCGTAAAGGAACAGCTGCCACAGGTGGCCGATGACCACATCATGGCGGAGCCTATACACCGCAACACTGCCCCCAGCGCAGCCTGGGCCACTCACCGCATAAGACACATAAACCCAACGGCAAGCATTATCTTCTCGCCGTCAGACCAGACGGTCATGAACGAAGAGGCGTTCAAGCAAAACGTCATTGAGGGTCTGCAGTTTGTCGAAGAGAACGACTGTCTGCTGACGATGGGTGTAAAGCCCACACGTCCTGAGCCGGGATATGGCTACATTCAGTTGGGCGAACGTGCTGCCAACGACGTGTACAAGGTACAGTCGTTCACGGAGAAGCCTGACCGCGAGTTCGCACAAGTGTTCATGGACAGCGGCGAGTTCTACTGGAACACGGGCCTTTTCCTTGCCAACGTCCACTGTTTCTACGAGAGTTTCGGCAAGCTCCTGCCAACGGTGCTGCGTAAGCTCGATACAGATAACCCGAGCTTCAGCATTGAGGATGAGGACAACTATGTGAAAGAGAACTTCCCCTCCTACCCCAACATGTCGATAGACCATGGCATATTGGAGAAGTCGGAGAACGTGTATGTCATGAAATGCGACTTCGGCTGGGCTGACCTCGGCACATGGCACAGCATCTACGAGGCCATGCAGAAGGGCGAGGGCGACAACGTGGTCATTGACAGCGATGTTATTCTCGACAACTCGCACGGCAACGTCATAAAGCTTCCCGAGGGCCGCATGGCCGTGATAAACGGTCTCGATGGCTACATCGTGGCAGAAAAAGACAATGTGTTGCTCATCTGCAAAAAAGAAGACTCGTCTGCGCTTGTAAAGAAATTTGTGAACGAGGTGCAGATGAAAAAGGGAGAGAAGTTTGTTTAAAAAGAGAGAAGAGTGAAGAGTGAAGAATTCAATAGCTAAGGCTGCATGAAAGCCCTGCATATGAATTCTTCACTCTTCACTCTTCACTCTTCACTTAAATGCGCTTAAACTCCCCGTATATTCTGTCAGCGATTTCCTTAAACTCCAATGGTTGGAGCTTAAGCTTGGGGTTAGAGAACAGCATATCCTTCTCGCTCTGCATAGGGATGAGATGAATGTGCGCATGAGGCACCTCAAGTCCGAGCACAGCCTGACCTACCTTTATGCAAGGGCAGACACGCTTTATTGCCACCGCCACCTTCTTGGCAAACACCTGGAAAGCAGCAATCTCATCATCTTCCATATCGAAGATGTAGTCGACCTCACGACGCGGAATGACCAACGTGTGACCTTTTACCAAAGGGTTGATGTCGAGAAAAGCATAAAACTGTTCGTCCTCGGCACACTTGAAGCTGGGTAGCTCACCAGCAGCAATTCTTGAAAAGAGATCCATATTATCTTATTTTTTAAAGTGTTTAAACGCTTGGTTGGGGCAAAACGCTTATAAAGCTGAAAGCTTGTTAAGGCAAAAAGCCTATAAAGCAACGAGCCTATAAAGCAACGAGCTTATTCGAGCGAGATCTTATCGATGCGCAGCTTTATGGTGCCGCGAGGAATCTTGATCTCCACTACATCGCCCACCTTCTTGTTGAGCAGACCCTTAGCGATGGGGGTGTTGATAGATATCTTTCCCTCACGCAGGTTTGCCTCGCTCTCGCTCACGATGGTGTAGGACATCTTGGCGTTGTTTGCCATGTTGGTCATCTCCACCTTCGACATGATCTGCACGCTGTCTGTGCTCAGACGCGAAATGTCCACGATCTTTGCCTCAGCGATGGCAAGCTTCATCTTGTTTATTTTGTCCTCCAAGTGAGCCTGTGCCTCCTTGGCGGCATCATACTCTGAGTTCTCACTCAAATCACCTTTATCACGGGCCTCAGCGATAGCGGCCGATGCCTTGGGACGCTCAATTGTTTCGAGCTGCTTCAGTTCGGCTACGATCTTATCGTAACCTTCTTGTGACATGTAAGCCATAATGAAATTTTATTAATTTTGTTTTCTTGTGGGACAAAAAAATAAAGAATTCCGACACTTTGTCTTTCTGTCGGAATTCCATATTCTCGTTTTATCCCACGATGATTAAATATGTAATTGAATACGTTATCTTTTTTTTTGGTTTTTGCAAAGTTAGGCAATTATTTCGATATAAGCAAATTAAAATCGCAACATTTGCCTTTTATTTTCAACAAATAACATTTAGTGACTGCTCAACCCCTCAATATTCGATATATGGCGCGAGTCGCTCGATGTCATGCTTCGTAAAATCTTTAAGCAGCGCGAGTTGCGACAAGCTGGTTATGGGACCTTGAAGGCGGCGATAGTCGACAATGTCGCGTGCCTGGTAATAGTTGAGATAGGGATGCTTGCGCAGCTGAGAGAGCGTGAGCTTGTTGATGTGCAGCTTGCGTATGGCCTTAGGGTCGACGGTGAGGTAAGGTATGGCCTCATCGGGCATGCCCTCGATCTCGCGCAACTGTTGCACGCTGCTGAACCCTCCGAGCTTCTCACGATAAGCCACTATGCGGCGGGCATAATAGCTGCCGATGCCTGGCACACGCTTCAAGGCGGTGGTGTCGGCGGTGTTGACGGCGAGGTGTTGCGAGGGTCGCAGTTTTGTGGGATATTTGACCGTGTCGCGGGCCACGGCATGACCGTTATGACCAGCAGACGAACCAGCCGACGGACCTGACGAACCTGACGAACCAGCCGACGAGCCATACGCCGAACGTCGCGAGTCGACAAAACGTGCGGCGGGCTGATAGTCGCGCCCTATGCGTATGTAAGGCTCCAGCTCACGATATTGCTTCAGCGTGAGGCCATAGACACGGGCAAAGTCGGCGGGCTCACTAAACACGCCACCCTTGGCTCTGTACCTGTAGATGCTTCTCACCTGCCATGGCTTCAGACCGAGGCGCAGCAGTTGGGTGCTGTCGGCGGTGTTGGGGTCAAAAGCGAAGCGCTCTGCCATTGCCGATCCTGCGCCTTCATCGTAACGCCATTGCGAACCGTCACCTGATCCGGAAGCGCCAAAGGCACGAGTGGCTGAGTCGGACGCTACGGTCTGTTTCTTTGCTGTAGAGTCTGAACGTGACGCGCCGCAATAGCTCAACACGGTGACCGTGACGAGAGCAAACACGCCGAGCAAGATGCAGAAGAGCAACGTGCGGCGGTCAGAACGCTGGAGGTAGAACAACTGGCGAAACATTATGAGTTTTGAGTTTTGAATTTTGAATTTTGAATTGTTGCGGCTGCGCCGCAATTTTGAATTATTTATTTTTGAATTATTTATTTTTGAATTTTGATTTTTCTTTTTGTCTTTCTCTTTTCTATTTTTGTTTTTTGGATTAAATTATTCCAAACTGGTGAAGGAAAATTATAACGATGCACACGGGGCAGATAAACCTCACGCAGAAGAGGAAGATGCCGTAGAACGTGGAGCGCAGCGTGCCGTGGTTGGTGAACTCGTCATGAACGACCTTACGAGGGGCGAACCATCCGATAAAGAGGCAGGCGAGCATGGCACCGACGGGCATGAGCATCTGACCCGTCACATAGTCGCACCAGTCGAGAAACGACTTGCCAGCGAACGAGAGCCAGTCGACAGCACCACACGACAGCGTACAAAGCACGCCAATGACGGCGCACACGCCCGTCTGTATCCACGCCCCACTCTTGCGCGTGATGTGCAGCTCCTCATAGAGCAGCGAGGTGCCAATCTCGTGCATGGAGATGGTCGACGTGAGGGCTGCCAACGCCAGGAGAGCATAGAAGAGCAGCGACATGACGTAACCCACGGCGGGCATGGAGGCGAACGCCTGGTTAAACACGTTGGGCAGGGTTATGAACACGAGCGAGGGGCCGCTGTCAGGACTAACGCCCACGGAGAAGGCGGCGGGGAAAATCATCAGTCCGGCAAGGATGGCGATGCAGGTGTCGATAACGGCAATCTGCACAGCCGACTTCGCCAGATTGGTCTGACGACTGAAATAAGAGGCGTAGGTGCAGAGACATGAGGTGCCGAGCGAGAGCGAGAAGAAAGCCTGACCGAGAGCGTCGAGCAGGGTGTCTTTGTTGATCTTACTGAAGTCGGGATGAAACAGGAACTTTATGCCCGCATCGGCGCCGGGCAGCAGACAAGAAGCCACCGCGATGACGATGAGCAACACGAATAGCGTGGGCATGAGCAGGTTCGACACCTTCTCTATGCCGTTGCGCACACCATGCACCACCACCGAGTGGGTGAGCAGCAGGAACGCCAAGGTGCAGAGGACGGGCTTCACAGGATTGGTGCTGAACTCCTGGAAATAGGTCATCACATATTGCTCGTCGCCCATCAGCTGTCCTGCTATCGAGGCATACAGATATTGCAGGCACCATCCCGCCACCACGGCATAGAAGCCAAGAATTATGGTTGATGTGAGCATGCCCATGGCACCCACTATCCACCACGCCTTGCCGCCAGACAGTTTGAAATAGGCGCGTGCCGCGTTGGAGCCGCCATGACGGCCAACAACAAACTCGCAGATCATGCCGGGAATGCCGAGTGCGAAGACGAACAGCACATAGATAAGGATAAAGGCTGCGCCGCCATCCTTGCCCGTAAGGTAAGGAAAGCGCCAGATGTTGCCTAATCCCACAGCCGATCCTGCCGTAGCCAATATCACACCTATCTTTGTTCCAAAACTTCCTCTTTCTGTTTTTGTCATATCGTTTTCTTCTCAAGGCGCCAGCCTTTTTTGAATTTTGAATTTTGAATTTTGAATTTTGAATTATCGGCTTTCAGCCGATGTTGAGTTTTCGAATTTTGATTTTCCCTTCTCAAGGCGCCAGCCTTTTTTACCTTTTTACCTTTTTACCTTTAAAAGGGCTATAGGATTTTTCACTTTTCGTTTTTCACTTTTCCCTTCTCAAGGCGTCAGCCTTTTTTACCTTTTTACCTTTTTACTTTTTTACCTTTAAAAGTTCCTTTTAAACCGCTCCCATCTGGTGCAAGAAGATCAGGAGAATGCACACCGGACACACGAACCTCACAAGGAAGAGGAAGATGCCGAAAAGACTGCGGCTAACCGTTCCCCAGTTGGTAAACTCGTCACGCACAATGTTCTTGGGCACATACCAGCCGATGAAGAGACAGGTGAGGAAGCCGCCAATGGGCAACATGATCTGTCCCGTCACAAAGTCGAACACATCGAAGAGATCCTTTCCACAGATGCTCAACCCAGGCACAGCACCTAACGACAGCGAGCAGAGCGCACCTATAACGCTGCACGACACGGTGACGATGAGTGCTCCCGCCTTACGCGAGATCTTCAGCTCCTCAAAGAAGAAGGCGGTGCTCACCTCATGCAGCGAGATTAGCGAGGTGATGGCGGCCAGCGTGAGCAGGGAATAGAACATCAGCGACACCAGCCATCCCACGACAGGCATGCCTCCAAACGCTGCCTGAAACACGTTGGGCAGGGTTATGAAGATGAGCGAGGGGCCGCTGTCAGGACTGACACCCACGGCAAAGGCAGCAGGGAAGATCATCAGTCCGGCAAGCACAGCTATAAGACTGTCAATAACCGATATCTGCATCGCCGAGCGCACGAGATTGGTCTGTCGGCTGAAATAAGAGGCGTAGGTGCAGATGCAGCCCATGCCTATGCTCAGCGAGTAGAACGACTGTCCCAAGGCGTTGAGCAACACATCCTTGTTAAGGACGGAGAAGTCGGGGTAGAACAGATACTTCACGCCCTTACCGGCACCAGGCAACAGACACGACGCCGCCACAACCACAAGCAGCAGCACGAAGAGCGTGGGCATGAACATCTTCGATGCCTTCTCTATGCCGCCACGCACACCGTGGATTATGACCATGTGGGTGAGCGCAATGATGGCGACAGTCCACAACACAGGGCTCACAGGCGACTGCGAGAACTCGACAAAATAATGTTGGATATATTGCGGGTCACCCTTCAGGCTACCTGTCACCGATGCAAGGATATACTGCAAGCACCAGCCCGACACCACAGCATAATAGCCCGTGATGAGGAAGCCCGTGAGCACACCGAGGTAGCCGACCAGCTTCCATGGCTTGCCGCCCGACAGCTTGCTGTAGGCGCGTGCCGTGTTGGAAGCGCCGTGACGACCAATGATGAACTCGCTCACCATGCAGGGAATGCCGAGCAGCAAGACACAGCCTATATATATAAGGATAAAAGCGGCACCGCCGTTCTGGCCCGTCATGTAGGGGAAACGCCACACGTTGCCCAGGCCCACAGCCGATCCTGCCGTTGCGAGAATCACACCCAGTTTACTTCCAAAATTGGCTCTTTCTTCTTTCATTTTTTAACCTTTTATGTCAAGAATTTTCTTTTACGTTTGCAATTTTGCTTTCAAAAATGCAAAATTATAAAAAATATATCTACTTTTGCATCAAAATTAAAAGTAAAAATGAAAAAATCATTCCAATTGTTTAGATTGTTACGGTTTTACCCTCTTTCATGCCTCTTCATAGCAGCCATCTGGATTGCTTGTTTCATGAACGTTCCCGAGACACCGCTCGACAACGTTGCGTTCATGGACAAGTGGACCCACCTGGTGATGTATGGCTCAACATGCGCCATCATCTTTATCGAGAACAGAAGGCACGACATTAAAAGCAAAGGGCGCGACATTGAAAAACCACGCCACGACAAGCCCAAGAGCATGCGCCGGCTGCTTTTCTACAGCTGGCTGCTGCCTGTGCTCATGAGCGGTTTGATAGAAATTTTGCAGGCCACCTGCACGGGTGGGCGGCGCAGCGGCGACTGGCTCGACTTTGCCGCCAACACAACAGGTGCCACCATTGGCGTTGTTACCGGTATTCTTCTGGCAAAGTGTCTCGCCACTTGCAGAAGGGGTTAGCGAGCATGTGAGAGTTGTAGAAACGCTTATCGCCCGTGACCTCAAGGCCAATAAACTCGGGCTTGACATAAGCCTCATCCTCGCTGCCCAGCTCCACCTCAGCCATGACCAGCCCCTCGTTGTCGCCGAAAAACTCGTCCACCTCGAAAGTGTGGTCGCCGCTCTTCACCAGCCAGCGACACTTGTCGATAAAGCCACCGCGGCACAGCTTCAAGAGGTTGTCGGCCTCGTCGAGCGTTATCTCCTTCTCAAACTCGTAGCGGGTCATCCCCCCGTTCACGGAACGTGCCTTTATCGTGAGATAGGCCTTGTCGTCGCGCACCCTTATGCGCACGGTTGCTCCGTCGGCAGGAATGTAACCCTGCTTTATTCTGCTACTTGAAAAGGCGGCACGTTTGTACGCACCGCCTTTCTTAACCAAAAATTTGCGTTCTATCTCAAGTCCACTCATCTTTGTTTATTTCTTTTTTGTTGTTTAACACGCCCACGAAAGGCATTGCCGCTTCGCTGCCCTCGAAAGAGCCGTCAAAAAGAAGCTCTTTAGATTAAAGAGATGTAAACGGCATAAATGACAGCAAGGACAATCAAAGAGATGAAAATCCATTTCACTACATTCTTTCCTTCTTCTTCCTGCTTTGCATCGCGACGTGCACGGCTTATCTTACTTTTCTGGCTCATAGCATTAATGGTTTTTGTTGTAAATTTATAAAAGTTAGTTATTGAGGTTAAGCATGGGCTGGCATGCCGACCAATGAGCGGTCAACATGTCGGCGACACACTATAGCTTCATCATTTTTAATTGTTATCGTCATCGTTAACAGGAAACTCCATGAGGTAGGCCTTGATAAACTCGTCGATCTTGCCGTCCATCACGCCATCCACATCGGTGGTCTGATAGTTGGTGCGGTGGTCCTTGACACGGCGGTCGTCGAACACATAGCTGCGTATCTGGCTACCCCACTCGATCTTCTTCTTTCCTGCCTCAATCTTGGCCTGTGCCTCCAGACGTTTCTTCATGGCGCGGTCGTAGAGCTGACTCTTGAGCAAGAGCATGGCCTTGGCGCGGTTCTTGGGCTGATCACGCGTCTCGGTGTTCTCGATAAGGATCTCCTCTTCCTCACCCGTGTCGGGGTCGGTGTACCAATAGCGCAGACGCACACCCGACTCTACCTTGTTCACGTTCTGACCACCGGCACCGCCAGAGCGGAAGGTGTCCCATGACAGCTTGGCAGGGTCCACAAACACCTCTATGGTGTCGTCGACAAGAGGCGTCACGAACACGCTGGCGAAGCTCGTCATGCGCTTGCCCTGTGCGTTGAAAGGCGACACGCGAACCAGACGGTGCACGCCGTTCTCGCTCTTCAAGAAGCCGTAGGCATATTCGCCGCCTTCAATCTCCATCGTCACGCTCTTTATGCCTGCCTCATCGCCTTCCTGAAGGTTACTGATAGTCACCTTGTGGCCGTGTGCCTCACACCAGCGCATGTACATGCGCATGAGCATCGACGCCCAGTCTTGGCTCTCGGTGCCACCGGCACCCGAGTTGATCTTCATCACACAGTCCATCGGGTCCTCCTTCTGGCGCAGCATGTTCATAAGTTCCAGGTTCTCAATGGCTTTTATGGCGCTGGCATAGTCGGCATCGACATCTTCCTCTGTCACGAGCTCATCTTTATAGAAATCGAAGGCGAGCTGAAGCTCATCGACCTTCTGTTTCACGTCTTTATATCCTAAGATCCATTTCTCTATGCCCTTCACCTTTTTCATCTGTGCCTGGGCGCGGTCCACATCCTCCCAGAAGTCGGGAGCCTGTGTGCGGAGCTGTTCTTCTTCAAACTCCACCTGTTTCTGGTCTATGTTGAGGTAGTGGTGCAGAGCCTCAGCACGCTCCACTACGTCTTTTAACTGATCAGCGGTTATCATTTTTGAATTTTGATTTTTGAATTTTGAATTTTGAATTGTTGCGGCTGTGCCGCAATTTTGAATTTTGATTTTTGAATTTTGATTTTTGACATGTTTTTTTTTACCTTGGTTTTTTTACCTTGGTTTTTTTACCTTGGTTTTTGACCTTGGTTTTTGACCTTGGTTTTTGACCTTGGTTTTTCTCTTATGAATCATCAATTCAAAAATCAACAATTCATAATCGGCAAAGCCGATAATTCAAAATTCAAAACTCAAAATTCAAAATTGCGCAGCGCAATTATTCATACATCTTGTCAATCTCCTCCTTGTAGTTTTTATAGATGACCGGACGTCTTATCTTCAACGTGTTGGTCAGCTCACCGTTCTCCATAGAGAAGTGGTGAGGCACAAGGGTGAAGCGCTTGACCTGCTCATAAGGCGCGAGTTGCTGCTGCAATGTCGTTATGCGTTCCATAAGGAAATCGTAGATGCGGCGGTTGGCGCACAGGTCCTCACGGGTCTCAAACTTGATGTTGTTCTGACGCGCAAATTCCTCAATTAGGCGGAACTCGGGCACGATGAGAGCCGACACAAACTTACGGTCGTCGGCAATGACAGCCACCTGGTCTATATATTTGTCCACGAGCAGCAACGACTCTACTTGCTGCGGAGCAATATACTTGCCGTTGGAGGTCTTGAACAGGTCTTTTATGCGCTCGGTGAGGAACAGCTCGCCGTTCTTCAGGTAGCCGGCGTCGCCTGTGCGGAAATAGCCATCCTCGGTGAACGCCTGTGCGTTGGCCTCGGGACGGTTATAATAGCCCTTCGTGATGGTCGGACCCTTAAGCAGCACCTCGCCCGTTTCAGAGATCTTAAGGTCGATGCCGCTCACAGGATAGCCCACAGAACCAATGGTGTAAGCCTCGCCCTTGTGGTCACAGCTCACGGTGGCCAAGCTCTCTGTCAAGCCGTAGCCAACAATCATCTCTATGCCTACAGAGTGGATAAACTCTTCAACCTCGGGCGACACGCGTGAGCCTGCCGTGGGGAAGAGGTTGGGCTTGACCAGACCTATCTGCTTGCGCACAAGGCTGAGCACCATCTTGTCCATGAGCTTATACTCGAGGGCGAGAGTGAGGGGCGGACGCTTGCCGCGGCTGCGATATTCGATGTTATATTTGCGGCCCACAGCCAGCGCATGGTCAAACAGTTTGCGCTGCACGCCCGAGGTGCGGTCCATCTTGTCCATGACGGCCTGGTAGACCTTCTCCCAGAATCGTGGCACCGAGCACATGCAGGTGGGGTGCGTCTCGCGCATGTTCTTCTGTATGTCGTGGGGGTTGGTGTTGACGATGAGGTGGCAGCCCTCGCTTATGCACAGGTAAGCCCATCCACGCTCAAAGATGTGGGTGAAGGGCAGGAAGTCTATTACGCGGTCTTCCTCAGAGACGGGCACCACCTCGTCGTTGGCCTTCAGGGCGGCGTGATACTGACCGTAGGTCAGCATGACACCCTTGCTGTCGCCCGTTGTGCCGCTGGTGTAGAGAATGTTGCACAGGTCGTCGAAGCTTGCCTGTGCCCACAGCTGCTCCAGCTCCGGCTGACGCGGCAGCTTCTCGCCGAGCTTCAAGAACTCTTCGAACGAGAGGGCATGGGGGTCGTGGGTGCTCACGCGGATGGAGCAATCGAAATAGATTATGCGCTCAAGCGACGGACACAAAGCGAAGATGCGGTGTGCCTTGTCATACTGCTCCTGCTCGCCCACGAAGATAAACTTGACTTGGGCATCGTTAATCATATATTGGATCTGCTGCTCGCTACTGGTGGCATAGAAAGGTATCGACACCGCACGCACGCCGTAAGCGCCGAAGTCGGTGTAGAGATACTGTATGCAATTCTGCGAGAACACGGCGATCTTCTCCTGTGGCTTGAGGCCGAGGTTAAGAAAGGCGTTGCTCACCTGCTTAACTCTAAGCGAGAACTGGTTCCATGAGACCGTCTTCCACACCTCACTGCCAAAGTGCTGAAAAGAGATGGCCTCGCGGGCGCCGTATTTCTTTGCCTGCTCGTGAATGAGTATGGAAAGATGACATCTTGTCTGCATAATGATAGGATTTTATAATTTATGCAAAGGTAACGCAATTTAAAGACAACACAAAATAAATTGCCGTTTAATTTTTTTTACAAATTAACAAAATAGCGTTCAGGGCGGCCGCTAACGCTCTAACAGCCGCAGATAGAGGCCGATGGCGTGTTCTATCTCGCTCACCTTTATATATTCGTCGGCCGAATGGGAACGGGCCGACTGGCCGGGGCCGAGCTTAAGCGACGCAAACGGCATGAGGGCCTGGTCGCTGAGCGTGGGCGATCCAAAGGGCTGAAGGCCAAGCGCCACGCAACGCTCCACCAACGGGTGGTTGAGGTCTATGCGTGAGGAGTGGAGACGGAAGGAGCGGGCGCGACACTCGCTCTTGCAGTGGCTGCTGATGATGTCGAACACCTCCTCGTTGGTGTAAAGCTCATTGGTGCGCACGTCGACGACAATCTTACACTCGTCGGGCACCACGTTGTGCTGCGTGCCAGCGTTGACGACCGTGGCTTGCATCTTGGTGGGGCCAAGAAACTGGCTCACGCGGTCGAAGCGGTGGGAGCGGATCCAGCACAGGTCGTCCAACGCCTCGTAGATGGCGTTCACGCCCTCGTTGCGCGCGGCGTGTCCGCTCTTGCCGTGGGCTGTGATGTCGACAACCATCAGTCCCTTCTCCGCCACAGCGGGCTGCATGCCGGTGGGTTCACCCACAATGGCCACATCGACATGCGGCAACAGGGGCAACGCCCTGCTTATGCCGTCCTTGCCCGACACCTCTTCCTCTGCCGAAGCCAGATAGACGAGGTTGTAAGGACACCGTTCGCTGGCCGACAGCTCACGGAAGACCTGAAGGAGCGACACCAGTCCACCGCCACAGTCGTTGCTGCCCAGACCGTAGAGCGTGCCGTCTTCGAGCGACGGCTCATAGGGGTTGCGCGTGTAGCTCGCCACAGGCTTCACGGTATCAATGTGGGCGTTGAGGAGCAACGTGGGACGGTCCTCACGCTGGCAGGGGCCAATGGCCCACACGTTGTTGGCCTCGCGGTGGGGCGTGAAGCCGCAGCGGGTGAGCTCTTCTTCCATGATGTCGGCGGCGCGGCGCTCGTCGCGGCTCACCGAGGGGGTGGCAATGAGATGCGAGAGCAGACTGACGGCCTCGCCGGTGTATTGTTGTGCTGTCATAGAATTCGATTTTTTCTGTTTTGTCTGTTTTTTCTATTCTCCTACAAAATTAATATTATTTTTTCAGTCGTTGTATATCTGTCCACTGAAAAAGTTGTAACTTTGCACCCGATTTAAGGATAGCACGCCTTGCTAACAGCAAGAAAAGGACCAAGACAGCACGCCATAAGACAACAAACGCCAAGCACAACGGGCTAAAGGCCATGTTGCTGTCTGCCCTGTGAAACACTTCAACAAGAACAGTTTTTTTTAATATCTAAAATGGAAAATACGGAAAAGATGCCTCTCCGCAGCTGGCTTCCCGTTGTGGGACTGGCATGCACCGCCTTCGTGTTCAACACATCCGAGTTTATACCCATCGGTCTGCTCACCGACATAGGAGCCGACTTCAACATGTCGACCGCCGCAACCGGCATGCTCATCTCCATCTACGCATGGGTGGTCATGACCATGTCGCTACCGCTCATGATCCTGGCATCGCGCATGGAGATGCGCCGACTGATGCTCACGCTCATCGCCACGTTCGCCCTTTTCCAGTTTATGTCGTCCATCTCGACAAGCTTCTACATGCTCCTTGCAGCGCGTATAGGCGTGGCGTTCGCCCACTCGGTATTCTGGAGCATCGTCTCGCCCATGGCAGCCCGCATTGTGAGCGAACGCTACCGCCCCTTAGCCCTCAGCATGGTGTGCTCGGGAGCATCCATAGCCATGGTGTTCGGCATGCCCGTAGGCCGCATGATCGGTCTGCTGCTGGGCTGGCGCATGACATTCCTCACCATAGGCATCGTGGCGGTCGCCACCTTTATTTATATGTTCCTCACCTTGCCCGTGGTGCCTTCACGCGGAAAGTTCTCTGTCAAGAAGCTGCCCGTGCTGTTCAAGAACAAGCCGCTGATGGGCATCTTCATCCTCACAATCTTCTTCGCCACGTCCTATTATACCTGCTACAGCTACATCGAGCCGTTCATGAAGCAGATCACGGGCATGAGCGACTCGCTCGTCACCGCCTCGCTCATGTCGTTTGGCGCGTCGGGCATCGTGGGAAGCTTCGCCTTCTCCAAGTTCTACAACGCCCACCGTTTCCCGTTCCTGACCATCCTCCTGGCCATCATTGCAGCATGTATCTTCCTCGTGTTGCCTGCCGCCTTCAGCATAGAAGTGACCTTTGCGGTGCTTGCCCTGTGGGGATTTGCAGGCACGGCGTTCAACGTGGCGATGCAGGACGAGATCATAAAATTTGCGCCGCAAGACGGCACGGCCGTGGCGATGAGCATCTTCTCCGGCATCTTCAATTTCGGCATCGGCACGGGTGCTTTCATCGGCGGTCTCGTCTGCACCAACCTCTCGCTCAGCTATGTGGGCATCGTCGGCGGCTTCATTGCCCTCGGCACCCTCGCCTACTGGCTACTGAAGCTCAAGGGCTACATGAAGGCCTTTTATGGCTGTTGATGCTGTGTGGTTGTGAGAAAAAAGATTTTAAAACAACCTTTTCGTTAAGCCAAATGAGCAGAACCGAGCTTGCTCGAGTTATGTCATGGCGAGAAAAGGTGCCATAAAATGGAACATTTTCGTTAAGCCAAATGAGCAGAACCGAGCTTGCTCGATCTATGCCATGGCGAGAAAAGGTGCCATGAAATGGAACATTTTCGTTAAGCCAGATGAGCAAAGCCAAGCTTGCTTGAGCTTTGCCATGGCGAGAAAATGTGCTATGAAATAGAAGGATTGTGCCTTGGATATCAAGGTTTCCATACAATGTTCCCTCTTGAGCATTTGCTGTCCAAGTTGATGAAAAATAGAATAAAAACAGAACAAACGTTTCATGATTCTACAAATGCTTTTTTATTTCATTAAAAATCTTAACGGTTTCATCAGATTCCTGACAACCCAAATAATATATTTCATCTGTTTTCGTAACAATTCGTATAAAACAAGAATCAGAATAAGTAAACAACATTATATGTGAATCATCTTGAGTAATGAAATTTCCTAATCTGGTATATCCTGCAGCAAAACCATTAGAGCGAGACTTTATATCTGGCAAATTACTCTTTAGTTCAATTTCTTTAATGTTCCTATATGATATGTTTGTACCATATAATCCTTTAATAACCAATTCATCTTTGTTCGTGACAACTTCTAAGTTTCCAGTAGCTTGACATGTAACAGCCAATAATCCAAACAATTCAAGTATAACGCAAATAGAAACGATAGGAACTATTAAGCCATTTTTATTACTGCCCCTTGTTTTATTCGACCTGTTCTTTTTAATATATACATACACAATTCCGACAGGAACAGGGAAGGATATTAATAATGAAAACATCAAAATATTCTCCAAGCAAACAGCAACTATTCCGCCAATTAAAGTTATGAAGTTACCAATGACCATCATCCGACACAACAAATTAGCCCATTTTGTTTTGTCGATAATTTCATTCTCAGGACCCTCCACTTTAAATATAGAAATTTTCTCGGGATGCTTTCTTATAAAGAAAACTATGACAAAATTTGTTGCAACCACAAGAAACAAAAATGCCAGATAAAAAATATTGTTACTCATGAATTTATTTTAAAAAATCAACAATCACTAAAGAATTCTATTTTTTCAATCAGCATGCAAAGTGCATGCTAAAGTTTACCATCATTCATTAATATGCGCTTCGCGCTATAGCTACTCCTCAACCTCCTGTTTTGTCAAAGCCGACAGGTGTAGCGTCTGGTCGCAATAATCGACGACAGCCATGCGGTGCGTTATGAAGATCACGGTCTTGCTGTGGTCCGACAGGATGTTCTGAAGGAGCTGGCGCTCGGTGGCGGGATCAAGGGCAGAGGTGGCCTCATCGAAGAGCATGACCTGACGGTTGCGCAAGAGCGCACGGGCAATGGCTATGCGCTGCGCCTGACCCTCACTCAGTCCGCCGCCCTGCTCGCTGCACAGCGTGTCCAGGCCCTGGGGCAGGTCAAGCACGAAGCTGGCACAACTTTTCAGCAAGGCATCACGCATGTCGTCATCGGTGGCTGTAGGGTTACCAAGCAACAGGTTGTCGCGAATGGAGCCACTCATGAGCGTGTTGCCTTGAGGCACATAAACGAAGTTGCAACGAAGCAAGGGCGACAAGGCACGCTCCTCGTGGTCGTTATAAAGGGTCACGGTGCCGTGCTGAGGGCGCAAGAGGGCGAGAAGCAGACGTATGATGGTGGTCTTGCCGGCACCCGTCTCGCCGAGGATGGCTGTGCAGGTGGCGGGAGAGAAATTGAACGACAGGTTGTCGAGCACCTTGCGGCCGTCGTCGCCATAGGCATAGGACACGTTGCTCAGACGCACGCCACACGGACTGTCCATGCGCACAGGCGTGCCCTGCTCCTCAAGCGGGTCTTCCTCAAGCTCCATCAGTCGCTCGGCAGCGGTGAACACGCCCACAAAGGCGGGCACCAGTTTGGTCAGGCTACGCGCCGGACTCTGTATCTTGTTGACCAACTGCAAGAAAGCGGTCATGCCGCCAAAGGAGAGCGAGCCTGCCGACATGCGCACGGCAGCCCAGAGAAACGCCACAAGGTAGCCAAGGGCGAAGCCGAAGTTGAGGATGAGGTTTGAGAACAGGGAGAACACGGTGCGGCGCACAACCTTGCGGCGCAGCTGCCCCTGCGTGTTTTCAAGACGCTCCACCATCATGGCATCGCTCTCAAGGGTTTTTATGAGCATGCGGTGCTGCACGGTTTCCTGAAGAACGCTCTGCACCTCGCTGTCAGAGTTGCGCACGTCGCGCGTGAGCTGTCTCATGCGACGCACATAGATCTTGCTGAACGCCACGAACACGGGTATGATGGCAACGATGATGAGCGCCAACACATGATCCATGCTGAACAGATAGACGAATGCACCAAGGAAGAGGGCAAGGACGGACAGGGTGCTGGGTATGGTCTCGGTGAGGAAGTTGACAACCGTGCTCACATCGGTCTCAAGACGGTTCAGGATATCGCCCGAGTGGCGGCGCTCCTGCCCTGCCCACTCTGAGCGCAGCAGCCGGTCGAGCATCTGCTGCTGCATGCGGTTCTGCGCCTTGATGCCGAGGATGTTACGCACCCACACCGCACCGATGTTCTCGGCAAACGACGCGAGGATGAGGGCTGCCATGATACCCACAGCCCAGTAGATGTTTCCCGGGACGGTGCCTGCTGCCACATCGATGGCGTGCTTCACAGCCCACACCTGTGCCAGACTGATGCCCACGTCGAAAAGGCCAATGGAAGCGTTGAGCACGGCTTGCACATAGTTGCCGCGCCAAGCACGCAACAGCCACCTTAATATATTGGTGGCGGAATAGCGTGTGGATGGTATGTTGAATAGTTTTTTTAGCATATTAAAGAAAGCCGATATGCCGCGCGAAGCGCGGCTAACCCTAAAGCCCCACCCCCGCGCCACCTAACGGTGGCTCACCCCTCCCCACAGGAGAGGGGAGTGAATAGCTTGGGATATTGGAAGCCCCACCCCCACGCCGCTTTGCGGCTTTCCCCTCCCCGTCGGAGAGGGGAGTGAATAGCATGGGCTATAGGATTTTTCACTTTTCGTTTTTCACTTTTCCCTTCTCAAGGCGCCAGCCTTTTTTACCTTTTTACCTTTTTACTTTTTTACCTTTAAAAAGCCTTTTTACCTTTTTACCTTTAAATCTCTCTGGTCCACTCCCCACATCATCTTCTCTCGGAGCGAAGCGAAATAGCGGTGGCCGTTGCGCTTCACTATGCGCACGGGGAAAGGAGCCTTGCGAATGGTCACGGAGGTGCTCTCGATGAGCGTCTCGCTGCGACCGTCGATGGCGATCAGGAAATTGTGGGAACGCGACTCTACGTTGAGCGTCACCTCACAATCGTCGCTGATAACGATGGGGCGGATGTTAAGACTGTGGGGCGCAACGGGCGTGAGACAGAGCGAGCCTGTCTGCGGCACGATGATGGGACCACCGTTGGAAAGCGAATAGGCGGTGGAACCTGTGGGCGTGGCCACGATGAGTCCGTCGGCCTGGTAGGTGATGAGATATTCGCCATCCACACTGGTGCGTATGCTTATCATCGAGGCGTTGTCGCGCTTGAGCACAGCAATGTCGTTGAGGGCGTAAGGACAGCCTACGATAAGCTCTCCCTCGGTCTGAACCATTATGGCGGCGTGGTTGTCGATGACATAATGGCCTTTGTACACGGCATCGAGAGCCTCGATGACCTCTGACGGCATGACATCGGCCAAGAAGCCCAAACGTCCCATGTTGATACCTATGATGGGCGTCTGCTTCGGTCCCACACGGGTGGCTGCCTTGAGGAACGTGCCGTCGCCGCCCATGGAGATGACGTAATCGACATCGAAGTTGTTGCCGTCGAACACCCCACTAACCTTTGTGTCTATGCGGTGCTCAAGCTGAAGAAATTCGTAGAAAGGACGGTCGATGTAAATCTCCGCCCCACGCTGCTCAAGAAATGAGAGTATGGTAAGAATGGCCGTCGACTTCTTAGGCTGATATTCGTTGCCAAAGATGGCGAACCGTAGGGTCTTGCTGTTGGTGCTCATATTAGCTATTGGTGCTCATATTATATAATGTGTAGATGTTGAAATGTGAGTTTTTAGAAAAAACTGACGTTTCTGCAAAGCAGATGTCTGTATGCTCGAAAGATAATGACAGCTTTTGCGGTGCTAAGTTACAAAAATATCGGCAAATTGACAAAAAATAAATACATTAGGCTTATAAAAGCTCACTTTCTATCTATTATTGATGCTTGCTGGCAACAGGCGTTTTTATCGGCAAGAAGCTTAGTTTATCATTATTTAACAATGTGATAATAAAGAAGAAAGAAAATTATTTGTAAATTTTACAACTTTTATTTTGCCAATTAAAATAAATGCATTATCTTTGCACCAGATAACAAAACGACAACAACAATCTAAAAACATAACATTATGGAAAAGAAAGAACTGAAAGGAACAAAGACCGAGCGTAACCTCATGGAGGCATTTGCCGGTGAGTCGCAGGCACGCAACAAGTATACATACTTCGCATCGAAAGCCAAGAAAGATGGCTATGAGCAGATTGCTGCCCTCTTCGAGGAGACAGCACAGAACGAGAAGGAGCACGCCAAGATGTGGTTCAAGCTGCTTGAGGGTGGCGCCATCAAAGACACCATGTCGAACCTGAAGGCGGCTGCCGAGGGCGAGAACTATGAGTGGACCGACATGTACGACCGTATGGCACAGGAGGCTGACGAAGAGGGCTTCCCGGAGATTGCTGCCGCAATGCGTGGCGTGGCTGCCATTGAGAAGCACCACGAGGAGCGCTACCGCCGTCTGCTGAAGAACATAGAGGAAGGCATCGTGTTCTCACGCGAGGGCGACACCATATGGCAGTGCCGCAACTGCGGACATATCGTGGTGGGCAAGAAGGCTCCCGAGGTATGCCCCGTATGTCAGCATCCGCAGAGCTATTTCGAGATCAAGGCTGAAAACTATTAAGTAGGTGTTCAAAATTATCAAGCCTCACCTCTATGCATAATGCAAAACGCTACCCGTAAGTCCCCGGCTGACAGGTAGCGTTTTTGTTATTTCCACAACAAACATGTGAACGCTTGGCGGAAACAAAAAAGGCGCTTGGCATAAGTTTGGCTTCACTTATAACATCTTCATCTGTAAAAACTCTCCTAAATGAACATGGTGTATGCCTTCTACATTGCTGCCGCTTGTCCATTCGTCAAGACTTACGACGTATTTCGGATAATTGTTGGTGATAGCCTGCAAATTGCCAAACTCACGCTTTTGTGTGGCTTCATCATGCATGAGATAAGACGATTGTATGTAGACCACATCTTCATTTATCCGTGCCACAAAATCGATCTCACGACCGCCTGTCTGTTGGCCTGTGAACACCTCATAACGCAGCTGCGACAAATGTAGGAAAATTGCATTTTCCATCAGTTTGTGAATATCGCCTTGCATGTTAAAGCCAAAATGGCAGTTGCGCAAGCCCAAATCTTCAAAATAATATTTATCGCCTATCTCAAACGTTTTCAACCCATTAACATCAATGCGCCGCACCTTATTAATGAGATAGGCATTTTGCAGCGCCCGCAGATAGTTGATCACCTGCAAAGGTGATATGTTAACCCGTTGCGACTTAAGATAGCGGCTGATATTATTTGCAGAAAACAAGTTACCCACGTTGTCGGCCGTATACAAAGCCAACGTTTCAAGAAAATCGACATTACGTATACCCTCGCGCTTCACCACATCTTTCAGAAGTATGGTTGAATATACATTTCGCAGATATTCAAACACGATGTCGTTTTCCAAGTCAAGGTTACTGAGATATGGCAAACCTCCATAGGTTAGATATTTACGAAGGGTTGGAGTGGAAGGTGAAAGACGATTAAACGTCAGAAACTCACGATAGGAGAGACTGTGAATATGAAACTCGACATACCGACCAGAAAGATAGGTCGAGAGCTCACTCGACAGCATTGTGGCATTGCTACCCGTAATAAAGATATCACAAGCATCTTGCGCCTGAAGGCTACGCAGTGAATGTTCAAAGCCTTTTATGTCTTGCACCTCATCAATGAACAAATAGTTGGCATGACCTTCTTTCAAATGGGCCTTCACATAGGCTGTAAGCTCCTCATGCGAGAGAATAAAGGCAAACTCTTCAAGCTCTTTATTAATGCTTATGGTGTTGGAATTGGGAACAGAGCTTTCAATGTGTTCTTTAATTTGCCGCAAAATGCAGCTTTTTCCGACACGACGTTGGCCCGTAAACACCTTTATGATGTTCTTATTGATGAAAGGAGCTATGCGCTCCGTATAATCTTGGCGGTTAATAAGCTTTATCATACGATGCGTTTTTGTTAGTTATACTTAAAACTTTTGGCAAATATAGCAATTTTATAAAGTATAACAAACAAAAACAAGCAAAAACAGCGTTTTGTTAGTCATACTTAACAAAAACCGTTATGTCATAGCATCAGCAAACCATTGCTGCCCCTTGTTATGGTAGCTTTCTTTGCCCCACCCCACAAGTTTGCGAAAGAACATTTTTGCGCTTGTTTGTCGCCACAAAAGCGTTAAGAAAGAGATAAAACGGGGGCGAGAGGTTAAAATAACATAAAGTGGAGTAACAAAAGCGCAATGCCTTGCGTCTAATAAGTATCTTTGCACAAGAAATTGATTAAAAACTTACTGTAAAAGAAAGAAAACCATTGGGTTAAACCAAGACGACAACAACAACAAATGTTCTTTTAGGAGAATATCAAGAAAGAGAATTATTGCTTTAACAGGATTCTAACTTTAAAGGATTCTAACTTTTGAAAAGAAGATTTTTACAAAAAGAGAATTTTTATAAAAAGAGGATTCTGAAAAGCAACAAGAAACAACAGAAATATAAACAAAAAACCGATAAAGTTATGAAGAAAAATTTATTAGTGTTTTCTATGTTTGCCGGACTGCTGCTCTTCGCAAGCTGCGCCAGCAAGAAAGACCTTCAGAACTGTCAGCTCGAGAACAAAGAGCTGCAGAAGAACAACGAGGACGTGAAAGACCAGCTCTCAGAGGCACGCCAGCAGCTCGCTGCTGCCAACGCACGCGTGACAACACTCAACGACCAGCTCGCACAGCAGAAGAAAGATTATGCCGCTCTGCAGCAGTCGCTCGACAAGAGCCTCACCAACGCCGGCTCCAACAACATCAACATCTCAAAGCTTGTTGACCAGATTAACGAGTCGAACCAGTATATCCGTCACCTGGTAGAGGTGAAATCGAAGAGCGACTCGCTGAACATGGTGCTCACCAACAACCTCACACGCTCTCTCAGCAAGGAGGAGATGAAGGAGGTTGACGTGCAGGTGCTCAAGGGTGTGGTTTACATCTCGCTCGCCGACAACATGCTCTACAAGAGTGGTAGCTACGAGATCAACGACCGTGCTGCCGAGACGCTGAGCAAGATCGCCAAGATTATCAAAGACTACAGCGACTACGAGGTGCTCATTGAGGGCAACACCGACAATGTGCCTGTGAACAATAACGCTGCTTCTATGAAGAACATCCGCAACAACTGGGATCTCTCTGCCCTTCGTGCATCGAGCGTTGTGCAGGCTCTGCAAAACCAGTATGGTGTTGACCCGAAGCGTCTCACCGCTGGCGGACGTGGCGAGTATAACCCCATCACATCTAACGACACAGCCGTGGGCAAGCAGCGCAACCGCCGCACACAGATCATCATCACCCCGAAGCTCGACCAGTTTATGGACCTCATCGACAAGGCTCCTGAGGATAGCGCAAAATAAGGAAGTTCTAATAAGCAATTAATTTAGGGCACCTGCTTAACAGCAAAAGAAAACTGTTAGCAAACAATCAATAAACGGCAGCCGTGCATACCTTAATATAAAATAGGTATGTACGGCTGCTTTTTGTATCAACATTTTTCCGTAACTTTGCACCATTCAAAAAAATCGTTGCTCCCTAAGGAGGAAAGAAAGGGAGAGACAAGGATGAAACAATAAAGGAAAAAGGAGGAAAGAAAAAAGAAGGGAAAAAAAAGAAGGGAAAAGAAGGAAAGTAAAAAGAGGAAACAAAGAAGAAAAAACATTATACAAAAACCCTACGTTAAAATAGGACAATGGAAAAGAACAAAGATCTAATCTACGGACCGGAAGACCGGCCACCGTTTCTCGAGTCGGTGTTTGCTGCCTTGCAGCACCTGTTTGCCATTTTTGTGGCCATCATGACGCCACCGCTCATCATCGCCTCACAGCTGAACCTCGACATCGAGACAACCAGTTTTCTGGTGTCGATGGCTCTCATCGCATCGGGTGTGAGCACGTTCCTGCAATGTCGACGCTTCGGACCAGTGGGCACCGGCCTGCTCTGCATCCAAGGCACGAGCTACTCGTTCATTGGCCCCATCATAACAGCTGGCATGGGCGGTTTGGGCGTGGTCTTCGGCTCATGTATGGCAGCATCGCTGGTGGAGATTTTTGTGGGACGCATACTGAAGTATGCCCGTCGCATAATAACCCCTGTGGTGTCGGGCATCGTCGTGACTCTCATTGGCCTGTGCCTCATCAAGGTTGGCATCTCGGCATGTGGCGGCGGTAACCAGGCCATGGAGGACGGCACGTTCGGCTCGCTGCGTAACCTCGGTCTGGCATCGCTCGTGCTGCTCATCATCATCTTCTTCAACAACAGCAAGAACCGTTACCTGCGCATGAGCTCCATCGTCATTGGCCTTGCCGTGGGTTACATCGTGGCGTGGACGATGGGCATGATCGACTTTAGCGCCGTCAAGAGCTACGGCGGTTTCTACCTGCCCACACCGTTCAAGTTTGGCATCGGCTTCAGCCTGTCGGCTTTCATCTCGCTGAGCATCATCTTCGTGATCACAGCCATAGAGTCGTATGGCGACATCACAGCCAACTCCATGATCTCGGGTGAACCCGTGGAGGGTGAGAAGTTTATGCAGCGTGCCTCTGGCGGTGTCATCGCCAACGGTGTGTCATCGCTCCTTGCTGCCGCCCTCAACTCGTTCCCCAACAGCATCTTTGCACAGAACAACGGCATGATTCAGCTCACGGGTGTGGCCTCACGTTATGTGGGCTACTTTATCTCTGCCATGCTTGTGTTGCTCGGTGTGTTCCCCGCCATCAGTCTGGTGTTCAGCCTCATGCCGCAGCCTGTGCTTGGCGGTGCCACGCTCCTCATGTTCGGCACGGTGGCAGCCACGGGCATACGCATCATCGCCTCGCAGCAGCTTGGCCGCAAGGAGATTCTCGTTATCGCCATCAGCTTGGCCGGCGGTCTGAGCGTCGAGTTTATGCCTGACATTCTTAACGGCATGCCCGAAGAGCTCCGTAACATCATGTCATCGGGCATCACCACAGGTGGCGTGCTCGCCATCCTCTCTAATCTGCTTATTAGAGTGAAGAAAGAAGAGTGAAGAGATTTTAAGTGAAGAGTGAAGAATTCAATAGTTATGGTTATAATAAAATTTTGCAAATGAATTCTTCACTCTTCACTCTTCACTCTTCACTTACCTCACTCTTCCCTTACCTCGCTCTTGTGCAAAAAAAGTATAAAAATTTTGTCAGTTCAATAAAAAGCAGTACCTTCGCATCCGAATTTAAAGCCACATTGGTTTTACATTGATTCATAGGGGCGTAGCCCAGCTGGTTTAGAGCGCTGCAGTCACATTGCAGAGGTCCCCGGTTCGAGCCCGGGCGTCCCTACTCCCTACATCAACAAGAGGAAATATCTGTACGACAAGTATGGGTGTTTCCTCTCCTTTTTTATATCCTTTTTATATAATCACCAAAAACACAAAAAAGGAAACACCCACACTTTTGCATGAAACATTTTCTAACATTTTAACCCCAATCGTTCATCTGCTCCACAAACCACTTATTTAGGCCGACCGATTTGGGGTTAAAGCGATTTGGGTTAGAAGCGGGTCATCACCTCAAGCACAATCTTGTCGCGCTCAGAGGGTTTGGCAATGGCGCCTGAGCGATAGAAATATTTCTCATAGTTAAGACGAATGTCGCTGATGAAGGGCTTGGCGAAACTGAAAGTCAGGCCGCCTGTAAGACGCGAGCGCTTGTAGTCGTTGACAATGAGCGAGCCTTCTGCCGACTTCTTTCCATCGAGATAGCGAGAGCCGTCGCTGTGGTCAGACATGTAGTCGTAACGAACGAGAGGGGTCACAAACTTAAGAGCCTTGCTGCCTGTGCGTATGTCACGACTGATGAAGGCATCGAAGGCATGAACATCATGGAAGGCGTTGTTCGAATAATGCTTATACAGATACTCGCCCTCGATATGCCAACCCTGCGCGTGCCAGTAGGCTCCAGCGTCATACATCATCACACCCGTGTGGTCGGGACGAATTTTCTGCATGCTGAGCGTGAGGTTAAAGCCGCGGGGGAAGAACAGCTGAGCCTTGGCAGAGAAATTGACGCTCTTGGTCCAATAGTCTTTCTGTCCGGTCAGTCCGCTACCGTTGAACAGTCCCGCCTCAAGCACAACGGGGAAACCAACGTTCATGTTATAAGCCACGGCAGCACCCACGTCGCGCACATTGCCAACCTGCTTGGCGATGAACGAACGGTTAGCGAAATATTGCTGGTGTGGAGAGCGGTGCGCATCGATGGTGAACGGCACACGCATCTGTCCTACTGTGAACGTCAACGGTTGAATGGGCTTCAAGCGTGTGTAGGCATCAAGCATCTTTATGCTGCCCTCATCGCAGAGGTCTATCTCTGCCTTATAGCTGATGAACGGTGTCACCTTGCCGTCAACGCTCACACGGGCGTTACGCACCTCAAAACGTCCTTCGCCCTCAGAGGTCTGATATTCATATTTGCTGCGAAGGGTTCCATGAATGTGTGGCGTGCGGTCCACCTCGCCGTCATCTGATGCCGAGGCCGACTGTGCTTTAGCGCCAAGCGGCATGAACATAAGTAGAGCAACCGCACAAGAGGCTATTGTTGCTACCGATGAGGTAAGAAATTGTTTTGTTCGCATCATTATTGTTTTTCTTGTTTGTTCCTGTTTGCTTTGTTGATTGTTTCTTTCTGCTTGTTTCTTTTTGCCTCTATGGGCATGAAGCAAGAACGTTTTTCTGGCTGCAAAATTAGAGCTTTGTTTTTTAGATAATATGTCGCAGTTGTTACAATGTTGTTACACCGTTGCGATCCCTACATTCTCTGAAAAAAAAACGAGCAATTTTTTAATTTCAATTTTACTTTTCACCTTTGCCAGGGTCTATATTACAGAACGCCACAAGGAAACGGCGTCTGAAGAAACAAAGACATAGAAAAAAAGGGAAAAAACAGAACAACAATAATGACGATAGCCGACAACGACATAATAGCAGAAATAAGGAGACAGCCAGAGCAAGGCTTCAGGCTGCTGATGCGAAAATATCGCGAACCGGTCTATTGGCACATCAGAAGATTGGTCGTGACACACGCCGATGCACAAGATGCTGCTCAAGAGGCGTTTGTGAGGATATTCAAAAGCATGGACAGCTACCGCGGCAACACATCGTTTGCCGCATGGATATATCGCATTGCCACAAACGAGGCCCTACGCCTCATCAGCAGACGTCACGACAGCGTAAGCATGGAGCGGGAAGGCACAAACCTCTTGGATCAGCTGCCCGCCGACAATTACATCAACATTGCCGACACCGAAGCGGTGAACATGCAACGAGCCATCCTCGCGCTGCCTCCCAAGCAACAGGTGGTGTTTAACATGAGGTTCTATGACGAGATGGAATATGTCGACATTGCTGACGCTACCGACTCATCGGTGGCTGCTGTGAAAATGAACTATCATCTGGCAAAAGAGAAGGTTAAAAAGGCAATCATCAATTAGACAAAACATTACAATTATGGATGAGAAATTAAACAAGCGTTTGCCCTACAGCGTTCCCGACGGGTTCTTCGACGTTATGGAGGCCAATGTTATGGCAAAGATAAAGGCTGACGCAGGAATAAACGTTGGGGACGATAAAGCCGATACCCAAATGCGGGACAAGCAATATCGCAAGACAACAACACACACACGCACCATCAGCCTGAGCATCTTGGCTGTGGCGGCATCGCTGCTGCTGCTCTTCACGATATTCTCCCAAAGCACAAAAACGGCGCAGCAAACCAACGGCATGGAGAGCATTGACAAGGCATTCAGCCAACTGAACACTGACGATCAGGCCTTCCTCATGGAGGTTTATGATGAAGACATGTCCTTGGACGATGCTACCGCCGTCTATTAAACGCTAAAAAACATTCTAACACACCCGACTTGCGCAAGTCTCTAATATATAAAGGTTGAGAAAAGAGCTCTTTCTCACCGAACAAGAAAAAAATATCAACATAACAAATATCTCATAAAAACAAGAAAACGATATGAAAACATCAAAAACAGAATCAATAATAAAGGCCATGATCCTCGCCATCTTCATGGTCATGGGCACCTGCATGAGCGCAAATGCGCAGCAGACCAACAACAACCAGAACGTGCGACAGCGCATGAGTAGAGAACAACTGGCAGAGGTGCAAGCCAACCACATTGCAAAGGCCATTGGCTTGGACGAGGCGCTGACAAAGAAATATGTCGCAACCTACTGCGACTACCAAAAGGAGCTATGGAACATTGGGCCTCGACTGAAGCGCAACTCTAACATGGAAGAACGTTTCGACCGCAGCAGAAAAATCATTGACATACGCGAGAAATATTATCATAAATATAAAGAATTCCTCACAGACGAACAGGTTCAGAAAGCCTTTAACGAAGAGCGCCGTGTGATGCGTCACATGAAGCAAAAAGCAAAAGGCGGTAAGATGAAAGGACGCGCAAGAAGAGGATAAGATACAAAGAAAGCGAAGCGTTTTAAATAACTTTATAGAACAAATGTGTAGATGTCAATCATCGTGTGCGTGGTGACACGCGCACGATGATTCCTTATGTTTAGGGGAAAAGACATCGTTATGAAAACATCAAAGGTTTTCATAGAAACCAGACACAAAGCATTATTCTAATGCTAACGTCATGAATTATCAGTCAGCACTTTCTATTTTCTTCGGTCCGCGCACAACCTCATTGACCTTCAGTCCGCTCTTAATCTCAATGTTCACGCCATCGCTAAGACCCGTCACCACGCTGCGGCGCTCATACGTCTTGTCCTTGCCGCTGCCATTGGCGACATACACAAAGGTCTTGGTTCCCTCAAACACGATGGCGCTCTCTGGAACGGTGAGCACATGCTTGGCCTCAGCAAGCACAATCTCTGCATTGGCGCTGTAGCCGCTGCGAATGTTGTTCTTTTCTGCCACCTTCACAGCTGCCTTTATCTCAAACTGGTTTGCGCCATTATTCTCAATAGCCTTCGGGGAGATATACTCGAGGTGAGCCTCAAACTTAAGGTTTTGCAGCGCACCGATGGTTATCTTCATCGGCATGCCTGCCGACACCTGCCCCACTTCCGTCTCATCAATGTTGCCACGGAAAATGAGGTCGCCCATGTTGGCAACGGTAGCTATGGTTGTGCCGTCATTGAACGTGTTGGAGAGAATCACAGAGTTGCCCACCTTTACGGGGATGTCAAGAATGACACCTGTGATGGTGCTGCGTATGAGCGTGGAGCTGGCACTGGCGTTGCTGCGCGACACACCGTCGCGCACAACCTCAAGGTTATCCTCGGCAGCGGCTTTCTCCTCGCGGGCCTGCTGCATGGTCTGTCTCACCTTGTCATACTCGTCTGCCGACACCAGTCCTTTGTCATAGAGCACCTTCTCGCGTTCGTGGTCTGTAAGAGCCTGCTTAAGGTTGATCTCGGCAAGACGCAGACGCGACTGAGCCGAACTGAGCTGCGCCATATCAGGAATGACCTTCACCTTGGCTATCACCTCACCAGCCTGCACCGTCTGTCCAGCCTCTTTCGTTATCTCCGTAATGATGCCGCTGATCTGCGGTTTGACATTCACCTCGTTTCGCGGTTCTATCTTTCCTGTGAGCACCGTGCTCTTGCGCACGTCGCCAATGGTAGCCTTAAACTCATCATACTCAACAGGCTGTGGTTGCGATTTAAACCACAGGAAAACAAATGTGCCGATAAAAACAAGTGCCACGACACAGGCAACAATTATCTTTTTCATATCTATGATGTTTTTCTTGTTTTGGTTTTCTTGTTGTTGTTTCTTGTTTTGGTTTTCTTCTTGTTGTTGTTTCTTGTTGTCGTTTCCCAATCACTCGTCCCTCATGGCATCAACAGGCTTTATTGACATGGCCCTGAGAGCAGGAGCCAAGCCGGCAAGCACGCCGAGCACACTTATCAGCAGCACAGCAGCCACAGCTATCCAGAAATCGATCTGATAGTGAGCGACAAGATCGGCATTGTTGGTCGTGCCCATCTCTATCATCTGCAAGACAGCCACAGCAAACAGCAAGCCGCTCATGCCAGCCACAAGCGTAAGGATAAGACTCTCGGCTATTATTTGTGAGAGAATTATGCGCGGGGTGGCACCGATGGCACGGCGTATGCCTATCTCTGTTGTGCGCTCACGCACCGTCACCATCATGATGTTGGACACGCCAATGGCTCCAGCCAGGAGCGTGCCTATGCCAACAAGCCATATCAAAAAATTCACACCCGAGAACAGGTTGTCGACCATACCATACAGCACCTCCGTGTTAAACACCGACACGCTCTTCTCGTCGGTAGGATCCACATCATGGGCGCGGGCTATGACGGTGCGTATGCGCGGTGTTATCTTGCTCATGACCACACCGGGACGTCCCGTCAAACACATTATGTCGATAGACTGGCCCATGTTATAGGCAGCCTGTACCAAGCTGAGCGGCACCACAACACTCTCGTCTGCCGAGCCGTTGATATTCATGTTTGTGGAGCTATAGTCGACCCCCACCACGTTATAATAGACCGAATCTATGCGCACGAACGCCCCGCAGGGGTTTACGCCATTGGGGAACAAGGCCTGGTAGACCTTCTTTCCCAAGACACACACCTTGCGGTTTTGGTTGACGTCCATCTGGTTGATGTAACGGCCGTAGCGCAAGATGGGAGGAGCGATCTCAGCATATTCGGGCAAGATGCCTTTAAGGTTACACGAATATTTTTTGTCGCCATAAACAGCGTTATGCCCCCATTTAGTGATCATGGGCGACACGACATCAAGCTCTGGCACCTGTTGCCTAAGTCGCTCCACGTCTTGGTAGGTCATCGCCCATTGCCGTCCCTTTCTAAAGCCATGATAAGGCTTGGTGGTGGCGTTAGGGAAAATCACAGCCGAGTTTGTGGCAAAGCCAACAAACTGCTGTGCCAACGTCTGCTTCAGTCCGTCGCCTCCACCTATCAGCGTCACGAGCATGAACAGTCCCCAGAACACGCCGAAGCCCGTAAGCAGCGAGCGGCTCTTGTTGCGTGACAAGGTATCGAGAATTTCGCGAAAGCGATCAATGTCAAAATTTATCATCGTTTCTTTGTTTTTAAGGGATGGGGGTTATAAGGTCTATAAGATTCATAAGATCCAAAGATTCATAAGATTCATAAGATCCAAAGACCCATAAGATCCAAAGACCCATAAGTTCAATAGCCCCCAACCAGCCTTTTATCATTCAGCCCTCAACGCCTCGATAGGTCTTATCTTGGCAGCGCGTCGTGCGGGTATCAGCCCTGCAAGGGTGCCTGCAACGATCATCACCGCCGTGGCACCGAGACACACGTCAAGCCCCACGGTGGGGTTTACAAACATCGTGAATTGAAACAAGCCAGAGTCGACAACGGTGTGGCCAATGGTGGCATCCATGTAAGCGTTGGCAGCAATACCGCAGAGCATGCCTATATATCCGAAGAACGTTGTGATAACCACGCTCTCCACAATGATGAGCCTTAGAACCGACAGGGGCGAGGCACCGATGGCTTTACGAATGCCAAACTCGCGCGTGCGCTCCTTCACCGTTATGAGCATGATGTTGCTCACGCCCACGATGCCAGAGAGCAGCGTGAACAGGCCGATAACCCACAGCGCGATGTGCATTATGCGTATGCCGTTGTTCATCTGCATGGTCTGTGTGAAGCGGTTCCATATCCACACCGCGTTGTCGTCGTCGGGAGCAGCACGGTGGTTGCGGTTCAGCCTGGCGGTGTATGCCTTCTCAAACGCCTCGTTCTGCTCTTCGGTCTCAAGTCCGTGAAACGAGAACACAATGTTGTCGGCCTTGTTGCCCTTTCCGTAGATCGTCCTCAACGTTGTGAACGACGTGTAGGCAGCATTGTCCATGCGGTCTTGTTTCGTCGCATAGATGCCTACGACCTTGAACGCCACTCCTGCTATGTCCACATACTCGCCCACCAGGTCCTTGATGTTGCGTTTCGTCAGCAGCTTGGCATTGTCCTCGCTCAGCACCAGCGTCTTGCGTCGCTGCTCGATGTCGATGTCGTTGACGAACCGTCCATAGAGCATGTCTTTCTTGTTTATCTCTATGTCATTGGGATAGACGCCTTGCAGCGAGCCCGTCACATAATCGGCCCCATGCGTCATGGTCAGTCCTGCCTGGTCTATCTCCGCCCCCACGTTGTCGACATGCTGTTTAAAGTCGTTGCGTGTTGCGTCTATGTCGCGGTCATCGAGCGTTATGCTCCGCCCGTCCTGTAGACCGTCATAGGGTTTAGAGGTGTAGCCGCCACCCACCATCATCGACGTGTCAAGGAAACGTCCCGAGTTGTAGAGCATCGCATTGATCAGTCCGTTGCCCGCTCCGAGCAAGAAGATAATCATGAAGATGCCCCACGCCACAGCAAACCCTGTGAGCGCCGTTCGCAGCTTGTTGCGTCGTGCCGTGGCCCATATTTCGGAAATCAGCTCATAGTTCATATTTTTTAATTGAGAATTTGTAACTAATAAATTGAGAATTTGTAACTAATAAATTGAGAATTTGTAACTAATAAATTGAGAATTTGTAACTAATAAATTGAAAATTTGAAACTAATAGATTCAGAATTTGTAATTAGCGGTTGCCCTGTTGAGCACCAATCTTATTTCATAAACCCGTTCACCCCAAACGGCGATGCGTTATGGTCGAGGTTTTCTTCAATGCGTTCTATGCATCCGTCCTTGATGTGCACAATCTTGTTTGTTTGGTTTGCCACGCCGCTCTCGTGTGTCACCACAACGATGGTTATTCCCTCGTCAGCGTTAAGACGTGTCAAGAGGTTCATAACCTCCACACTGGTTTTCGAGTCGAGAGCGCCCGTAGGCTCATCCGCAAGAATGATGCGCGGCTTGGTAATGAGCGCCCGTGCAATGGCCACACGCTGTTTCTGTCCGCCCGACATCTCGTTGGGATAATGCCCTGCCCAGTCGGCAAGGCCTAAACGGTCAAGATAGTCCATCGCCAACTTGTGACGCTGTCGGCGCGGCACCCCTTGGTAGAAGAGCGGCAGTTCGATGTTCTCCACAGCCGTCTTGAAACTTATGAGGTTGAACGACTGAAAGATGAAGCCAATCATCCTGTTTCGATATTGTGCCGCCCGGGTCTCGCTGAGGTCCTTTATCAGCGTGCCGTCGAGCCAATATTCGCCCGTGTCATAGTTGTCGAGGATGCCAAGAATGTTGAGGAGAGTCGATTTTCCCGAGCCCGACGCGCCCATGATAGACACAAACTCGCCCTCACGAATGTCGAGCGTTATGCCTTTGAGCACATGCAGAGGCTGTGCTCCCATATAAGTTTTGTTTATGTCGCGAAGACGCAGAAGCGCATCATCACCGTTGCCTTGGGCCATATTGTCCATAATTGTTGTCTTTCTTTTTAGAATGTTTAGTAAAAAACAAACGTAGAATGCCTGCCAAACCCTGAGGTTTGAGCCTTCTAACGTTTATAAGACGCTTCAACAAGCTCTTTTGTTGCATGCAAAGGTATTTAAAAATGTGAAAAAAACGCGTGTTTCGAATATATTATGTAATTTTGTAGAAAGTAGAATTTTAAATTCGCAACATGCGAAACATGAATAATTACAAAAACGACAAACATCATGGCAAAAGTATATGAGTTTTTAGCCAACGGCTTCGAGGAAGTGGAAGGCTTGGCACCCGTCGACATTCTGCGGCGCGGCGGTGTAGACATCAAGACAGTGAGCGTAACAGGCGGCGAGTATGTGGAGACCTCTCACGGCATAACCATAAAGGCAGACCTCACGATTGAGGACGCCGATCTCAGCGATGCCGACATGCTTTTGCTCCCCGGCGGTCTGCCAGGAGCAACCAACCTGCGCGACCATGAAGGCGTGTGCGCTGCGCTGAAGGCACAGGCAGCAAAGGGCGGACGCATAGGCGCCATCTGTGCAGCACCCCTTGTGCTCGGCCATCTCGGTCTGCTTGAAGGCCGTTACGCCACCTGCTATCCCGGCTTCGAGAAGTTCATGACGGGTGCCCACTACACCCATGAGCTCTTCACCATCGACGGCAACATCATAACAGGCGAAGGCCCTGCCGCCACCCTGCCCTACAGCTATGAGATCTTGCGCATGTTCAAGGGCGACGACACCGTGGCATCGCTCAAGGAAGGCATGATGTACAACCACCTCATGGCTGAAGGAAAATAAAAGACAACAGGCAACCAAAAGAAAAAGAAGATGAACCACACCATTATCGTGGCAGGAGGAAAAGGCCTGCGCATGGGCGGCGACATACCGAAGCAGTTTATCCCCGTCAACGGCATGCCCGTGCTCATGCACACCATACGCCGCTTTCGCGAGTTTGACCCGCAGATGCACATCGTGCTTGTGCTGCCCAAGGACCACCAAGACTATTGGCGACAGCTTTGCGGCGAATACCGCTTTACCGACCGACACGACATCGCCGACGGTGGCTCCACACGGTTCCACTCGTCACAGAACGGCATCATGGCGCTGGCAGAGGCTCCCGACACCGACATCGTGGCCATTCATGACGGTGTGCGCCCCTTGGTGTCGGTAGATACGATAGGCCGTTGCTTCACGGCTGCTGCCGAGAGCGGTGCCGCCATCCCTGTGCTGCCTGTCATCGACACGCTGCGCTATGTGGGCCATGCCGATGAAAACGGCGTAAACACCGAGCCAGGTCACAACGTGTTGCGCTCCGACTACCGCGTTGTGCAGACCCCACAGACCTTCCGTCTCGCCCTCTTGCGCCGCGCCTTCACCCAGCCCTTCAGCGAGCGTTTCACCGACGACGCGTCTGTTGTGGAGGCTCTTGGCGAGAAGGTGGCGATGGTCGACGGCAACAGGGAGAACATAAAAATCACGACGCCCTACGACCTGAAAGTGTTTGGCTAAACAAAATTCTTCATTCTTCACTTTTCACTCTTCACTCTTCATTCTTCACTCTTCATTCTTCACTCTTCACTTACAATGTCCTCAATTCTCGATCAAGACATAATGTACCTTCCGGGCGTAGGTCCACACAAGAAAGAGCTTCTCAGCAAGGAGCTCGGTGTAAAGTCGTGGGGTGACCTTCTCGCCTATTTCCCATACAAGTATGTTGACCGCAGCCACATCTACCCCATACGCGAGCTGACGGCCGACATGCCGTTTGTGCAGATAAGGGCACGCATCTTGAGCTATGAAGAGTATGAGATGGGACCGAGAAAGAAGCGTGTCGTGGGCCATGCCTCCGACGGCATGGGTGTGGTGGATCTCGTGTGGTTCAGTGGAGCGCAATATGTCTACAAAAACTATAAGGTGGGCGAAGAGTTCATTATCTTCGGCAAGCCCACCGTCTATGGCGGTCGCATACAGATAGCGCATCCCGACATGGATCGTGTGGAAGACCTGCAACTGTCGCAGATGGGCCTGCAGCCCTACTACTCTACCACAGAACTGATGAAGAAGCGTGGCATGACATCACGCACCTTGGAAAAGATCGTGAAGGCCATGCTCGACAAGATACAACAACCCATCGACGAGACGCTGCCGCCTTTCATCACCACTCCTCTGCACCTTGTGTCGCGCGACCAGGCCCTGCGCGGCATACACAACCCGCACAACCCCAAGGAGCTGCAAGACGCAAGGCTCCGACTGAAGTTTGAGGAGCTGTTCTTCCTCCAACTCAACATCCTGCGTTACGCCTCCGACAACCGCCGCAAATATAAAGGCTACATTTTTAATAAGGTGGGGGCGATGTTCAACACCTTCTACCACAACCACCTGCCGTTTCCTCTCACAGGAGCGCAGAAGCGCGTCATGCACGAGATTCAAGGCGACATGCGGTCAGGACAGCAGATGAACCGTCTGCTGCAAGGCGACGTGGGGTCGGGCAAGACGCTCGTGGCCCTCATGACCATGCTCCTGGCGGTCGACAACGGCTATCAGGCCTGCATCATGGCACCCACAGAGATCTTGGCAGAGCAACACCTCACCACCATTCGCGACTTTCTCGGCGACATGCCAATACGCGTGGAACTGCTCACTGGCATCGTCAAGGGCAAGCGCCGCCGCGAGGTGCTCGAAGGTCTGGTGAGCGGCGACGTGAAAATTCTTGTCGGCACACATGCCGTCATCGAAGACACGGTACAGTTTGCCAACCTCGGACTCGCCGTCGTCGACGAGCAGCACCGCTTTGGCGTGGCACAACGTGCCAAGCTGTGGGGAAAGAGTGACCAGCCGCCTCATGTGTTGGTCATGACAGCCACGCCCATACCGCGCACACTCGCCATGACCGTATACGGCGACCTCGACGTGAGCATCATTGACGAGCTGCCGCCGGGACGCAAGCCCATACAGACCCTTCACAAGTATGACAACCAGACGACATCGCTCTACAACGGCATACGCCAGCAGATAAAGCTCGGGCGGCAGGTTTACATCGTCTACCCCCTCATCAGCGAGAGCGAGAAGAGTGACCTCAAGAACCTGGAAGAGGGCTACGAGGCCATGAAGAGCATCTTCCCCGAGTTTCGCCTGAGCAAGGTACACGGCAAGATGAAACCTGCCGAGAAGGAAGAGGAGATGCAGAAGTTTGTTTGCGGCGAGACACAGATTCTTGTCGCCACAACCGTCATTGAGGTAGGCGTGAACGTGCCCAACGCATCGGTCATGATTATCCTCGACGCCCAACGCTTCGGCCTCTCACAGCTCCACCAGCTGCGCGGACGTGTAGGCCGCGGCGCCGACCAAAGCTACTGCATCCTCGTCACTGGCTATAAGCTCAGCGACATCACGCGCAAGCGCATCGACATAATGTGCGACACCAACGACGGGTTCCGCATTGCCGAGGCCGACCTCAAGCTGCGTGGCCCCGGCGACCTTGAGGGCACGCAGCAGAGCGGTATGGCGTTCGACCTCAAGATTGCCGATATTGCACGCGACGGACAGCTCGTGCAGATGGCACGCGAGGAGGCACAAAAAATTGTTGCTGCCGACCCCACATGCTCCAGTCCTCAGTATGCCATGCTGTGGCGAAGGCTCCGCGAGCTGCGTGACGTGAATGTTAATTGGGCTGCGATAAGCTAAAACAATTTATGTTAAAACGGCTCGTTGATGCAAATCAAGCGCCGAAAACGCCAGAGGCCTTTTATACATTTACGTTACGGCACATCATAACTGACCCATTTTCAGCCACTTTTATGTTAAAAAGCGAATAAAAACTGTTAACATAACAGCGATTTTACGATTTTTTTATTATCTTTGTAGCGTCTTTTGATAATTGTTGAACAATTTCACACCTTTTTGTCGCGAATTTGTAACGACAATTGCCTTCTTATGAAAGAATGATATACTCATTCTAACTTAACGACGACCAAAGAAAAAATATGAGTTTGAAGAAAATTATTAAAACATTTGCTATAACAACATTACTCACCTTGTCGGCAGTACCCGTTGTGGGCCAAGACCTCTTGGCGCGCCAGGCACCCGTTGACCGCCGAATGAAGACGGTAGACACGCTTATGCTCCGCAACATCACGGCACGCGAGGAGATGGAGAATCCGGCTGCTGAGCTGTATGAAGACTGGAACAACACCTTCGCACACCGCGCTACAGCCTTGCCTGAGACCTATCGCATAAACCTCAAGCATTTCTGCATGCCTACGCCAAGCCGAGTGGTGACAAGCAACTTCGGTGCACGCTGGGGACGCCAGCATGAGGGCCTCGACATCAAGGTATATATCGGCGACACCATACGCGCTGCTTTCAGCGGAAAGGTGCGCATGGTAAAATATAACCCAGGAGGTTATGGCAAATATGTGGTCATTCGCCACAATAACGGACTTGAAACAACCTACGGACACCTGTCAGCGCAGCTGGTTGAAGAAAACCAGGAGGTGCGTGCCGGAGAACCCATTGGTCTTGGCGGCAACACCGGTCGAAGCACTGGCTCACACCTGCATTTTGAGACACGCCTCTGCGGTGTGGCCATAAACCCGGCTCTTATGTTCGACTTCCGCGAGCAAGACGTTGTTGGCGACAGCTACATGTTCAACCGCGACACCTACAAAGCAGAGTCGGCAGAAGCGAACCGCCTTCGCGGAAAGGTGGGCAACGGCGGCTACAAGCGTGAGGATGTCATCGGCACCAAGCCCATGCCTCAGGACACCAACGATGAGGTGCTCTACCACAAGGTGTCGAACGGCGAGACCTTGCAGAGCATTGCCAAGAAGCGTGGCGTGACGGTCGACACAATATGCCGCCTCAACCACATTGGCAAGAACATGCGTCTGCGTCCGGGACAAATTCTGCGCTACTCATAACTTTTAAAGCACGACAAAACAATCATGCAGTTTAGATAAAAAAGTCTGACGGGCCAGTTCCGTCAGGCTTTTTCTTTTTACTTTAAACAACAGTTTCAAATAAAAACAACATTTAAACACTCTTTCCACACATGCGAACAACTTTTCTCTCAGCAGCCATGCTGCTCATCGCCTTCATCGGCATAGGCACCGACAGCGCATACGCCGCAAAACGTAACAGCAACAACGCCACGACAAAAGCTAAAGAGCAGGCGATGCAAACAATAACCATGGACGCAGCCAAAGCTCATATAGGCTTCCTCGCAAGCGACGAGCTGCGTGGACGCAAGGCGGGAACAAACGATGCACAGGTGGCAGCACAATATATCATCTCGCTCCTGCGCCAATGGGGCATCAAGCCTCTTGGCGACAGCTACACACAGCCGTTCTCTGCCTACAGCATGGAATGGCAGAAACGCAAGCCATGGCAGGTACACCCCGACTCCATTACCCTTCTGAAGCAGATGCCACACCGCCGCCTTAACATGAAGAACGTGCTGGCGATGATTCCGGGCAAGAACACCAACGAGTATGTCATCATGGGAGCCCACTTTGACCATGTGGGCTGCGACCCCGACCTTGAGGGCGACAGCATATACAACGGTGCCGACGACAACGCATCGGGCGTGAGCGCTGCCCTTCAAATAGCCCATGCCTTCGCCACAGCGGGCGTGCAGCCTGAGCGCAACATCGTCTTCGCGTTCTGGGACGGCGAGGAGATCGGTCTCCTCGGATCGCGCTTCTTCATGCAGACCTGCGCCTTTGCCGACAAGATCAAAGGCTATCTCAACTTCGACATGATAGGACGCAACAACAAGCCAGAGAACCCGCCATACGTTGTCTACTTCTACACCGCCGCCCACCCCGTGTTCGGCGACTGGCTGAAGAACGACATCAAGCAGTATAACCTTCACCTCGACCCCGACTATCGTGCGTGGGACAAGCCCGTGGGCGGTAGCGACAACGGCACGTTTGCCAAGCGCGACATTCCAGTAATCTGGTACCACACCGACGGACATCCCGACTACCACATGCCTGGCGACGAGGCGCAGAAGATCAACTATGAGAAGGTGACCGACATATCACGAGCCGCCTTCATCAACCTGTGGAACCTCGCCAACGAGAAGAGCTATTAAGCAGAAGAGCCTCAACAAAAAGACGGACGGGCACAAAAAAGGCAGGTAGGCAAAAAAGACGGGTAGGCACAAAAAAACAGCCATCTCGTACAATGCATAAATATGCACTTTGGGCCGTATATTTATTCAGTTTCCCATTAAGCCCATTTGACAAAATGAAAGTGCCTTTATTGCGTTGTCAAAGAGGCTCTTTGACAGCCTCATTAAGCCTCTTTGACGACCTCAAAGAGGCTTAATGACAAAACTGGGGTGTCTTTAAGAACCGTTAACAATTCATGCTTTAGTTTTAACTAAAATTTTGTGCATTATGAAAGAATAGCCCTTTGTTTGCTATCTTTCTGTCATTCTGTATATTTATGCAAAAATGGGATAAAAACGCTCCCGTTTTAACATTTTTGCATCCTTTACAAAGCGTAAACATGGCACTTACGAAGCGCATCGTTCATCAGCTCCATACGTCTGAAAGAGGCGACAGTTCCGCTACCCAAACCTAAAAGTAAAAAAGCTCACTTGCAGAGTGGCCATGTGAGGTAGCGGTGCAGGAGATAGCCGTGGTAAGCGAACATGTAGACGGTAATGACGTCTATGAGGGTGAAGACAAGAAGATAAGTGAGGGCTGCGGTCTGACGGCGCTTGAAATAGCAGAAAAGCCAAGCGATGGAGAGGGGAACGACAAACGCCCAATGGGCTGTCATGATATGAATCTCGTCAAGAGCGAAGCCCAGACCCACATGCAGCAACATGTTGAACATGAAGACGGCAAGGAGCAGCTGCTCAAAACGCTGCTTGCGTCCAACAAAGGTGCCGACAATAAACATTATTATTATGGCTGCCTCAACAGCATATTGTATCTTCCACGAATATTCCACTATCACAGGACGACCCGACAACACATCGCCCAACACATGCTTGCGATGAAGCTGTATCGACTCGCCAAAAAGATTCTCTACCACCACAGCGGTGCGCGAGAGGTCGTCACGCGTCCACTTAAACTGCTGGCCTACAGCACTGGTTGACATCTCGACGCTTTGTGCCTTCGGCTTAGTTGCGGCTTCGTTTTTAGCATGTTCTGCCAGGCCCACGCCAAGAGCGAGCATGAGCACACCGGGAAGGACGAGGGTTGTGAAGAAGAAGCGTGGACGAAAGGCGGCACGTCCGTTCACCGACATGGCGGCAAGCAACACCACGATGCCGTTGCTAAGCGTTATGCCTGCTGTGACAACAAACAGCAGCAACACCTCCTTGCAGCTGAAGCGGGTGCCTTCGCGCAGATGCATGCCCGCACGATAGAGCGTGAGCATGATCATGAAGAGCGACAAGCAGAAATGGTCTGCCACAACAACGGTGAGCATGATGTAGGCAAACGACATGAAAAAGAGGGTGAGCAACGTGGCAACATGGGCCGACACGCCAACCACATGACGCAACGTGCGCCACATAAGCATGAACGACCAGAAGGCACAGAACGTGAGGAGGAGAGCCATGACAGGCACGGCACAGTCGGCTCCCGTAAGCGACCGCAGCAGCATGTTTAGCATCGACAACGGCCACATCAGGAAGGCGAGCAACGGATGACGCAACACATCGTAGCCCATGTTCCAATGGCGGAGCACGGTGTAGCTTATCGGGTCGAAGCCCGACATGTGATAGTTGCGCATGAACCGCATCCATGCCTCATGCGACGGGTCAGAGAGCAAGACGCAAAACTTGCTTACCATCAATGTCTGAAGCCCTATTATAATAAGGAGAATGGCGGCAGCGACGGCACGCTCCTCTTTCTTTATAACAAACAAATTTGCCATTTTCTTACTCTTTTACTGATTTTTTATGATGTTTAAGGCAACCTCTTAAACTCTACTCCACACAATAGCCCACAATGAACGCAAGGTTATAAAAGAACATCCACGCACCCAGTGCGCTCACCGCACTGACAACAAGTTCTCTTTTAGTGCCAGAGAGTTGTCGTATAGCGAAGCCTATGGCTATGGGTATGATGAAAGCCCAGTGGGCGGTCATGATGTAGACCTCGTTAAGGCCGAAGCCAAAACCCACATGCATGAGCATGTCAAAGGCGAACCACGACAGCAAGAGCCACATCAAACGCGAGCGGCGACCGTACCACACGCCTATGATGAAAAGAAGAGCGACCAAGCCCTCTACCACATAAAAGACCCCTTGGTCATAGGCCACAAACACCGGACGGTTGTTCTGCACATCTTCAAGCAGATGCTGGCTATGAAGAATAAGGCTCTCGCCCATAAGGTTATGTATGACAGAGGGCAGACGGGGCGTAGAGATGTCGCTCCACTGCAACAGAAGGTTGTCTTTGTCTATGGCTGTGCCGTTCTGCTTCTCACGCCACGCCACAATCTTTGCATCGCCCTTTCCAAAGTTGGGGTCCTTCTGCTTCTTTATCTCTATCATCATTGCCACGCGCTCCTTCATGGGCTGCTCATAGGCAACCTGCTGATATTGTCTTATGCCGAAGAGAAGAGCCAGCGGCAAGAGCACCGACAGCACGGAACGCCACCGCCACACACGGCGCGGCGCAGCAAACAGGAACGCCAGACAACTCTTCAGACCGTTGGTGAGCGTCAGACCGGCAGTGAAGAAAAAGAGCACCGCCTGCTGCCATGGCTTGAAGGCTGTGCCACGCTTGAAGCACCGTCCTGCGAGGAGCACGGTGAGCAACAGCCATGGCAGCGACAGTCCAAAATGGTCGGGCACCATCAGGGAAAGCATGATGTAGGCAAAGGAGAAGAGCAAAAGGGTGAGGGAGCGTGCCTCGGTGCGGGCCAACCCAAGAATATCTGTAAAGATACGGTAGGCGAAGATGACCGAATAGACAGCACTCACCACCTGCAAGGTGGCCATGATGAAGATGGCACAGTTGATACCTGTGATGCTCATGAGCCATTGGTTAAGCCAATAGAAGGGCCAGAGGATGGTGAAAAAGAGCGGATGGCGGAACGTGTTGAAATAGATGTCCTCACATGAGAGCGCAATGCAAGAAGAGGCATCGAAGCCCGACACCTGAAAACGCTTCATGAAGATGCTGTAATAGCCTTGCGTGCCGCCAGGCGTGAGGATTCCAAAATATTTGTATATGAGCAAGGCGTTGAGCGCAACGGCAAACAGCAACGCCACAACAGCCACACCGCGCTCTGTTCGACGTATGCCAAGAATGGGCTTCACATGGTTGTCAACCAGCAGCTTCACACGGCTGCGCCACAACGCATCTTTTTTGTTTGCTGCACCTTTTACATGATTCATAACGTCATTGTGTTTTTTTACTTTTCTCATAACATCCAATAAGAGAGACGGAGGTTCTTAAAGAAGATATTTCACGATAAGAGCCACATTGTAAACCCACAGATAGAGCGTCAGAAAACCTACGCCATAGCGCACAGGAGCAACGAAGCGTTTCGGCAGATGGAGCAAGGCAAAGCCCACGGCGATGGGGATGATGAATATCCAATGGGCCGACATGATGTAGACCTCGTTGAGCCCGAAGCCCATGCCCACATGTAGCAACATGTCGAGGCCAAACCATGACAGACAGAGCCAGAAGAAACGCGAGTGGCGACCACACCACATTCCGACGATGAACAGCAACACGACGAGAGCCTCAACCACATAATTGAGCCACGACGAATAGTGGACAATCATTGGACGCTGACGGAACTCATCCTCAAGCAGATGCTTCTGGTGAAGCTGTATAGACTCGCCAAAGAGGTTCTCCACAACCGACTGCACACGCGATGTCGTTATGTCGGTCCAGCGTAAGAACTCGCCGTTGCCTATTGGTCTACCCTGACGCACACGCTTTGCCTTTGCAGGTGTTTTGTGTTGCACGGCTGTAGGCTTTTTGACGGTATCGGCTGCAACCTTGGCCGTGTCACCACCCTTGTTGTTTGCAAACGAAGCTGTTGTTGCAGCTGTTTTTTTTGCTTCAGCCATCTTGGCTTCCTCAGCCTTCTTGGCAACCTCAGCCATTCTTGCTTCCTCAGCCTTCTTGGCCTCGCGTGCCTTCTTCTCCTCCTTAGCTTTTTTCTGTGCCATCTCCCGCGGCCACACCAGCTTGGCATAGGTCACACGAGCCGTTCCCCAGATAAGGGCTGAGGGCAAGATGACACCGAGCAACAGGAAACGCAGACGGAAGAAGCGGCGACGGTTAACGAAGAGGGCTGCAAGGAAAATCTTCAGTCCGTTGTTCAGCGATGTGCCGGCGGTAAGGATGAAATAGAGCACCGTCTGCCATGTCTTGAACGAGCGGCCACTCTTCATGCGACGTCCCGAGATGTAGAGAGCAATGAGCAAGAACAGCATGCTTATGATGAAATGGTCAGGCACGATCGCCGCCACCATGACATAAGCAAACGAGAAGAAGAAGAGCGTCAGCACCGTGGCATCGGCGCGTCTCACCTCTATGACCTCACGGAAGATGCGGTATATGAACACCATGCTGTAGAAGGCGCAGAACACCTGTATGGCAGCCACGATGAAGATGGCACAGTTGATGCCGGTGAGCTGCATCAGAGCCTGGTTGATGAGGTAAGGCACATACATGTAGAACGCCAACAACGGGTGGCGGTACACGTTGTAGCCTGCCAGCCAGTCGCTCACGACCGAATAGGTGATGGGGTCAAAGCCCGAGATGTGGAAGTTGTGTATAAACAGCGGCCAGTACCACCGTGTGATGGGCGTGAAGAGGTCATAATACTTGCACAGCACAAGGACATTCAACGCCAACAGGGCCACCAGCACAACAAGGGCTAACCATCGCTCCTCGCGGCGAATGCGGAAGATATCGAATATTTTTTTCATTTCTTAAGGAAGAATCTCACAAGCACAAAGTTTACAGGCACGCAGATGCAGAACATCGGTATTGGCGCCAGCCTCTCGCTCACCCCGACCCAAAGGAAGAAATGGAGCGTAGCCATCTGCAGGAGATAGTTGACGACATGTGACAGGGCGAACCCCGCTCCGTGCTTGGCGTTGGTCTCCACCTTAAAGGTGAAACGTGTGGATGCAACAAAATTGAAGATGAAGCTCAACACATAACCCACAGTCATGGAGAGCGACGGTGAGCACCACAGCAGCATGACGCTGTAGATGGCATACTGAAGCAGGGTTGCCAATGCGCCGACAATGCCGAACCTCACCACCTCGCCAAGCTTCTGGCGCTGTGACGGCGTGAGACGGTTGGTTATCTCGTTTAAGATCATAGAGTTTTCTGTTTTTTTAATAATTGAACGGTTTGAAATAGGCCTGGTCTGCATAGGCAAGCATCTCCTTGTCGCCCCTGCTGTCGCCAAACGCCGACACATCATACTGGTCGCGCGAGGGCCACACCTCCGTTATGCGCCTCACCTTCTCCGCTCCGTAGCAGTTGGACGTAGCGAAGCGTCCTGTGAGCCGTCCGTTGCCGTCGGTCTCCACCTTGGTACCCAGCACCACGATGTCGGTGCCGTCATGCTGTTGCCCGAGGTACATCTCGGCAAAGGGACGTACCCAGTTGTCGATGCTTGCACTCACAATGGCCATGGCATGAGCCTCATCGCGCACCTCGTCGATGAAGCGCACGGCGGCAGGACGCAACAGATGCTCGCCTTGGCGGGCGAAAGCTTGGCAGAGGGAATCAAACTGCTCAAGGGTCATGCCCTTAAAGAAATGGGCAAACACCTTCTGCTTGGCTTTATAGTTGGGATAGAGACGGACCTTCATCAGCACGAGCAACGGCGAATAGAGCAAGAAGCCGAGCAACATGCGCTTGCGCCCACAGGCAAAGCGTATAAACTCGAGCAACGTGTCGGCGTTGGTGAGTGTGCCGTCAAAATCGAACACAAAAAGTTTCTTCATTTTTAAAGATTGATAAGAACCTTAAAGATGGACAATAAGCTTAAAGACGGTCAATAAGCTTAAAGGCGGTCAATAAGCTTAAAGGCGGTCATACATCTTAAAGATGAGCACCTTAAAGATATATGAGCACAAGGTAAGACGCCAGCCACAAGAGCACGATAAGCTGTGAGAAGCGGTCATGCAACATCACCTTGACGGGGTCGCCACTCTTCTCATCGACAACCGCTATCTGGATGTAGCGCAGCAGGCCGAGCAACACAAGTACGGTGGTGAGATAGAGGTGGTTGCTGCCTATGCTCTCGGTAACCTCTGGCGACACGGTGTACATGATGTAACAGACGAGCGTCACGCTGGCCGTTATGGTGATGGCTTGGTTTATGAACGTCAGGTTGTAACGACTGGTGTTGTGTCGCGGTGCCTCACCCGTGGCGTTCATGCGCAACACATCGTCACGACGTTTGGCGAAAGATAGGAAGAGGGTGAGCAGGAAGGTCATGAGCACAATCCACTTGCTCAGCTCCACATCGGTAGCCTGACCGCCGGCGATGATGCGCAGCACGAAGCCGAAAGCCACGATGCACACGTCGAGGATGGCATACTGCTTAAGCTTGGAGCAGTAGGCGAGGTTAAGAACATAATAGAACAGCAGCACCGCCATCACGTTCCACATCGCCTGCGACTCAAGCAGCAGCGTTGTAGCCATGCCCAACACAAACATCAGAGCCATGAGCCAGTAGGCATGGCGCACCGACACCGCACCCGATGCCACGGGGCGCTTACATTTGAGAGGATGATGGCGGTCGTCGTCGGCATCGACGATGTCGTTATAACAATAGACCGACGAGGCAACGAAACTGAAAGCGAAGAACACCACCAGTCCACTAAGAATGGGTGTCACGTCAAACAGTTCGCCACCAAAGAACAAGGGTATGAGAACGAAGAAGTTCTTTATCCAGTGTTGCGGACGTATAAGTCGTAAATAATTCATACTTTTTAAAGTTGTCATGGGTAAAAAGGACAAGCCGAAAAAAGAAATCGGCAAGCCCCGATATGTTTTATTATTTTTATTCGAAGCGTCTTACCGCCATGTCGATCAACTTATGCAGCAGCCAAGCCAGCGGCATGGTTATGGCGACGGTGATAAGGAACGTGGGCCAATAGCCAAGGCGATAAGGCTCCACATAGCAGAGCACGAAATGGATATGTATGAGGTATGCCTCAAGGCTCACCGCTCCCACCAGCTTGCAGAAGTTGTTGAACCACCGTGGCGTGCGTCGGAACACACGGTTGAGCACCAAGATGGCGGTTATGGTGAACGGTATGTAGAGCATGCGCTCCACGAAGAGGGGAAACTGTCCGTGGCGCACCTGTTCGAGATAGAGGCATGTGCCGAAGGTCATGGCGAAGGTGAGAAACAGCAGACCGACAGACGAGCCGGGCAGCGTGGCCTTCTCCTTGACATACTGTCCCATGTTGATGCCGATGAAGAAGATGGGCACGCGACTCCAGAAGATCTCGAGATGTCCCACGGCATGGTGTATGGGCAGCACCCACTGAACCATTACGCACCACACAACCATGAGCAGCGGCAGCCAACGATACATGGGCCATCGCGTGATGAGCTTCATGTAGGCGGGTGCGAAGGTGTAAAGCATCATTATGGCTGGCACATACCAGAAGGTCAGCTCATCATGCAGCCAGAAGTCCCAGTTGATGAGGATGTCGCCAAGCATGTCGACCACGCTGTTGCTGTGGCCTCCGTGGTTGAGATAGTCGGGCACATAATAGAGGCTTGCCATCAACAGCCACACGGGGTAGATGCGCAGGTAACGGCGTTTGAAGAAATGTGTGAACGACGGATTCTTCGTCCACGAATACCACAGTCCCACTCCACTAAGGAACAGGAACATGTCCACTCCCACATTGCCGCATCGTCTCAACCCGTAGAATGGGTCGCCACGACTCAAGCCCACATGAAAGAGTATGATGAAGAGCATTGCCGCTCCCATCAGTTCGCCGCGGTAGCGGCTGATATTTGCTAATTCGATATCGGGTATTTTCATATATATATAAAAAAAAAAATAGAAGCCCCACCCCCGCGCCGCACGAGAGAGAGGACATCCCTACAGCCCCACCCCCGCGCCGCTTCGCGGCTTACCCCTCCCCTTAGGGAGGGGAGTGAATGGCCAGAGCTATTGAATTCTTCACTCTTCGTTCTTCACTTTTCCCTTAATAGGCGTCAGCCTTTTAAGAGGGGAGTGAATGGCCTGGGCTATTGAATTCTTCACTCTTCGTTCTTCACTTTTCCCTTAAAAGGCAATGGCCAGAGCTATTGAATTCTTCACTCTTCGTTCTTCACTTTTCCCTTAAAAGAGGGCTATTGAATTCTTCACTCTTCGTTCTTCACTTTTCCCTTAAAAGGCGGCAGCCTTTTTTTACCTTTAACTTCGGGTTCGGTATTTTTCTCATCAGTTCGCGGCAGAGCCAAGCGATGGCAATGGAGGCGATGATGTAGAGGAGCAAGCCTGTGTAGACATCGCCACTGCGACTGATGGGTATAAAGATCTTGCGCGTTATGGGGTGCATGACGAAGAGAGCTGCCGAGATGCTGCCCACCCAAGCCATCCTCTCGTTGAACGATGTGGGAAGGATCTTAACCAAAGCCACAGAGAAGGTGCAGACAAAGAGCGGAACCCAGAACCACAGCTGGTAGTTGAAGCTGAAGAAGAACACCGCCAGAGCCGATGCCAACGTTATCACCACCCACGCTCCTTGCTTCAGTTCGCGGCCATAGCGTGCGAACAGCAGACCGAGAGCAAACGGCAGCATGCCACCCATAAAATTGTAACGCACACGGTTAAGCGTCTCACCTTCCGGGTCGCAGAAAACCTGCATGAGCCAACACACAACCACAAGGATCGCCAACGGCTTCCATCCTCTACGGAAGAGCAGCAGACGATAGACGATGTAGAGCTGAAACATCAGTCCGAAGAACCAGAAGGGACCTGGCCATATCACATGGTCAGGGTCGGGCATGATGTTGTTGAACATGCCAAGCTGTGCAATGATAGTGAGAGGCGTGTAGTGCCAGCGGCCCGGCGTTATGGCATCGACCATGGTGAAAGCGACAAAACCTACCACCATCATCTTAAACAGTTTGAGGTAATGATAACGCAGGAAGGCGAGGGGTGATGGGGTTGATCCTCCGTTGGCGGTCCCTCCGTTGGCAGTTCCTCCCTCATATTTCATTACAAGTCCGTAAGCGCTGAGGAACAGGAACACGGGCACACCATAATGGCCGAAGAACGACAGCAGGTGAACGGGGAGGTTGATGTCGGGATGTGTCATCACCTCAAGCAAGCGTCTGCATTTGTCGATGGTGAACGTATATTCGTTCTCCTTCACCGCCAGTCCCAGCCAATGGCAGTAGTTATGCAAAAATATGCCGATGATAGCCAGTCCGCGAAGGGCTGAGCATTGCGTCATCGAGAGTATTGGTTGTCTGTTATTCATAATCATCACTTTTCGCTTTGTCACTTTTCGCTTAACTTGTCATAGTCGGTGGTGCCTTTCAGTATGCGTGGCCTCATCTCGTCATAGTCGGGCGAGATAAGGTTATACTTGCTGTTATAGTCGGGCGCATGTATGCCTGCAAGGTAGACGAGCAGATGTGGCAAGGCATCGGTCATGAACCTGCGATGTCGCGCTGCCACAATCTCGCGGAACACCTTCGGGTGTCGGCGCACATATTTCTTTGAGCACCAGATCCAGAAGGGGATGTCAAACTCGGCATGTGCCAGACGGGCATCGATGTCGGCAGAGTGGAGACGACAGAAGAAGTGCATGTCGCCTTCATAACACTCCTCACCATGGTCGGGAACATAGATCACGATGGCCTCGCGTTGTTCGAAGCGTTGCATGATTTGATCCACGATGGAGTCGTTATAGAGTATGGCGTTGTCATAGTCGGACAGGATGCCGCGCTCCCTCGCGTTGAGGTTGGGTTTGATGTCTATGTAATCGTCGCCCTTGAAATGTTTGCGGTCTTTCGGACTGCGCTGCCTGTAGACCACATGCTGGCCTATGAGGTGGAAGATGGTGAGGTTATGGTCACCCTCTTGCGCCTTCAGCTCGTCATAGTCTTTGAGCAAGCCCTCGTCGAAGACATGCAGTTTGTCGTTGCGCGTGTCAAACTGTGCCGCACTGAGCTTCGGGTTGTTGAGGAAGAAGCCGCCACTGAAATCGTAGACCGCCTCCTTGGCTTTGGGCAAGAACTGGTTCGTGAGGAACGTCACATGATAGCCTGCCTTACGGAACAGCTCTGGAAACAGCGGATAGTCGCACCACTCGCCCTTCTGTCCCACAACATGCATGGAGAAGAGGTTCTTGAACACAAAGCTCGTGAGGTTCCATGGCGCCACCACGTCTGTAAACTTGACAAGACGCCCCGTGCGCTCACGCTTCTTCTGGCGTGGCGTGGTGGGCATGACGTAGCCATACTGTGACGAGTGGTGACGGTTGTAGCTCTCACCGATGATAAGGACAATCTCCGGACTGGTAAACGAGCAGCTGTCGACCTTCACCTTGTCGGCAGCCCTTACGAGCTTGGTCACCTGACTGGCGGTCAGCTCGTTGGCATAGATGCTGAACACGAGGCGGTAGATGGGATGGTAGAGCACGGCATGGTCTTTCTCCGTGAGAGTGTGTTCCACGTCGCCAATGGTGGGAGCTGTGAGCAACTTCCATGTTGCTGCCTTGTTGTGAGCACTCTCCGACACCGCCCACACCACAAGAGCAATGAGCACCACAGCTGTTGGGGGCACAATCCACATTCGCCACGATGCCACCTTGTCACGCGCTGCCTTGCCCCACTCCTTAACCTTGCGCGGCACAAGGTGCGGGAACCGCAACTCGAGAGATATAAAGATGTGGGTGAGCATGATGAGCAGCACCCATCCCACGTTGCTGAACAGCACGTCGGGCGACACGCACGACTGCAAGAACTCGCCCGCCTCGCGCTCGTCGGTCTCGCCAACAAGCAGAAGCATGGTGGGTGTGAGCGTGGAGTCGAACTTCACGAAGCAGTAGACATCGGTCAGCGCCACGGCATAGAACACCACATAGAGCAGCGCCCTGACCCACGGCATGACCACACGGGGCAGCAACGACAGCAGAGCCGTCAGCACATAAACATCAAGGAACAGCTCCAGATAGAGATTGTCGTAGAGCTCCGCTCCTCTGGCATGTGACAAGGTAGACCATGCGCAGACGCAACCCAACACATACATGAACACAAAAAAGGCTGGATTCTTGCGCAGGGGCATCGTCACCAGTGACAGGAACTTATAAAGCCAATGAGGTAGTTTCATATTTTTTCTTGAAACATTATTTTTTTACAATGAGTCTATTTCTTTGTAACACTTCTCACCACAAACCAGACGTGCATGAGGCATGTAGGCACGAAACCATAGTGACGGCACATCACGCGGAACCGTTCCTTGAGCGATGCACGGTGGTTGGCTGTTGTCATGCCGCCATCGAGAAAGTTGACTACCACACCTCCCACATTGCGCATGGGCAGACGGCGGCGGCGTGCTTCACGCATGATGCGTATGCACCAGTCGACATCGGCAGAATAGCGATAGTCGAGATTATAAGGTGTCTGCTTGGCAAGGTCGGTGCGTGCATAAAACGCCTGATGACACACCAGCATGCCTTTCATGAACGACCGCCAGGTGAGCCGTCTGGGTGCTGCCAGACGGCGGTGGCGCAGGAACCGTCCCTCTTCGTTCACGATGTCGGTGTCGCCATAGAGCACAGCGGGCAACGCCTCGCCATCGCCCACACTCTCTGCCACCATCTCCAACGTGTCGGGAGAGGGAAACACATCGCCGGCGTTAAGGAAGAGCACATAGTCGCCCGTGGCCTTAGCTATGGCTTTGTTCATGGCATCATACAATCCGCCGTCGGGCTCTGAACAGATGATCACGTCATGGCAGTGGTCTTCTTCATCGCTCTTCGTCTTATAGTGTTGCGCCATCTCGACGGTGCGGTCTTTTGAAGCGCCGTCAATGATGAGATGCTCCAGATGACTGTGTGTCTGCTCAAGCACACTGTCGAGGGTTCGCTCTATCACCGCCTCGGCATTGAACGTGCAGGTGATGATTGAAAAACGTATCATATTTTAAAAAATCTATATTCGGTAAGTCTTTTGCGCTATCATCTCGTTGTAGACCTCGACATATTGCGCTGCTACGTTCTGTTGCGAATAGCAATGCAGCACCTTGTTGCGTGCCTCATGAGACAGACTGTCGTGATCGGCCTCGGTGAGCACCCAACTGATGCCGGCAGCCAGGTCTGCGGTGTCTTTAAAGTTGGCAATGTAGCCGTTGCGGCGATGGTCGATCATCTCTGGGATGCCTCCCACACGAAATCCCACACACGGCACACCACAGGCCATCGATTCCATGATGGTGTTGGGCAGGTTGTCTTCAAGCGAGGGCAGCACAAACACATCGGCGGCGTTGTAGGCAGCAGCCATGGCATGACTACCACTGATTGTTCCGAGAGCGAAGGTGCGTATTTTTATCTCGTCAGCAATCTGCTCGCTGTTCTTGCCGATGACAGCCACGGATGTGGTGTCGGCAAACTGTGGCGACGAGGCGGCCAGGCGGTTGATGGCCTCAATGAAGAACGCCACGCCCTTACGCTCATCGTCAACACGCTGTGCAACGAACAAGATGACGCGTCCCTCGGCGGGCAGGCCCATTTTCAGACGAGCCTCGCGACGGTCGGCAGGAGCATATATGCGCGAATCGATGGGGTTCGGAATGTTGCACACCCTCTGTCCTATGAACAGCCCGCTCTGCTTCGCCTGTGCCTCAAGCCATCGGCTACAGGTCACAAACTGAATGTTGGAGTTGTGATACAACGCCTTCTTCTTGCGCCACACCTTGCTTGAGAGATCGTTGGCAGAGCCTCCTCCAGGCAGCAGCCGGCAGTTGTGGCAGCCTGTCTTGAACATCGCACACTGGCGCGCATAATGACAGATGGCCGTTGCGGGCCACAGGTCGTGCATGGTCCACACCACGGGCTTGCCGCTCTTCACGATCTTTTTTATGTCACTGAGCGACAGCATGCCCTGGTTAATCCACGACAGGTGAATGAGGTCGGCCTCGCGAAACTCGGGCAGCGACGTTATGTCGGCTCCCGTGTTGGCGATATCGATAGCAAAGAGATTGTTCTTGGAGAAATGGAGATGACAGAAGACGGTGAACCGTTCCCAGAGGAACCGCCACCGTTGGAGCCACTGGTGCGACAACCCCACCACCGTCAGTTGGTCGGAGGTTTTGTTTACCACCAGCATCTTAGCTTTCACGCCGTTGTTCTTCAGAGCCTCCATCAGTCGGTTGGCAGCAACAGCTGCTCCACCTGTTCTCTCGCTTGTGTTGACAATTAGTATCCTCATCGTTAATTTCTTATCTTTAACCTTGGTTGTCACATTGCTCACCACGTCATAACGGCAGCAATTGAGGGTGTTGGAAATAAAGCCATGGGCTTCAATTTTTGTTTAATATGCAAACTTACATAAAATTCTTGAATTACGCAACATTGACAGCTATCTGTTTTTTCAAATGGTCATCAGTTTTTCTCAAGTCCGTTTTTTCAAGGCTTTCTTTTAAGGATAAAATGACGATTCAAGCATGTGGAAAACAACACTAAACGATGTTGATAACGCATCTTTTCCACAAAGTTATCAACATGTTTGTGCCGCTGTTTGTCAACAAGTTACAGAGTTATCCACAATCAAGGTCAATTTCATTGCATAACGGCGAAGAGTTATCCACATTTCCACTCAACCTTGCACAAAAGAAATAGGGGCAGCAACGCTTGCTCTTGCGTTCTGCCCCATCGTGATTGTCAAAAGGTAAATTCTAATGTTTATAAGCTTCTTCATGCACACCAGCCACTGCACGGCCACTGGGGTCGTTCATGTTCTTGAACGCCTCGTCCCATGCCAGGGCTTCAGCGGTGCTGCACGCCACACTGGGCACACTGGGTACCGAGCGGGCTGCCGAGTCGCTTGGGAAATGCTCGGCAAAAATAGATCGATAGTAGTATTCTTCTTTATTTCTTGGCGGGTTGATGGGGAACCGCTCGGCGGCATGTGCCATCTGCTCGTCACTAACCTGGTCAGAGGTGATCTTCTTGAGGGTGTCGATCCACGAGTAGCCCACACCGTCGCTAAACTGCTCTTTCTGTCGCCATGCCACCTCATCGGGCAACATGTTGGCAAAAGCCTCGCGCACGATACGTTTCTCAATGGTCTTGCCCGGACACATCTTTGCCTCAGGGTTGGTGCGCATGGCCACATCAAGAAACTCCTTGTCGAGGAACGGCACGCGACCTTCCACGCCCCATGCCGACAGACTTTTGTTGGCACGAAGGCAGTCGTACATGTAGAGTTTTGAGAGCTTGCGCACGGTCTCCTCATGGAACGCCTTGGGCGATGGGGCTTTGTGGAAATAGAGGTAACCACCGAAGATCTCGTCGGCACCCTCGCCCGACAGCACCATCTTTATGCCCATCGACTTGATGACACGCGCCAACAGATACATTGGCGTAGAGGCACGCACGGTCGTCACGTCATAGGTCTCTATGAAATAGATCACATCGCGAATGGCATCGAGGCCCTCTTGGATGGTGTAGTTTATTTCGTGATGCACGGTACCTATATAATCGGCCACGAGCTTAGCCTTAGCAAGGTCTGGCGCTCCCTTCAAGCCCACCGCAAACGAGTGGAGGCGCGGCCACCATGCACGTTCCTTGTCGTCGTCTTCTATGCGACGCTCCGAAAATTTCTCTGCAATGGCACTGATGACAGACGAATCGAGACCTCCCGACAGCAACACGCCGTAAGGCACATCGCTCATGAGCTGACGCTTCACGGCTGCTTCAAGGGCATCGTGGATGTCGGTCACACTTGCCGCGTTGTCTTTCACAGCGTCATAAGAGAACCAGTCGCGCTTATAATATCTCTTCATTCCTGGCTCGCGGCTCCAATAATAGTGGCCGGGAAGGAACGGCTCATAGCGGTCACACTGTCCCTCAAGAGCTTTCAGCTCGCTTGCCACATACACTTTGCCGTCGTCGTCGTAGCCGATGTAAAGAGGTATTACGCCTATGGGGTCACGAGCAATCAGGAACTCGTCGCGCTCGGCATCGTAGAGGGCGAAAGCGAAGATGCCACTGAGGTCCTCCAGGAAATCGATGCCTTTGTCGCGGTAGAGGGCGAGGATCACCTCACAGTCGCTACCCGTCTGAAACTGATACTTGCCGGCATAGCGGCGACGTATGTCCTGATGGTTGTAGATCTCACCATTGACCGCCAGCACCTGCTTCTTGTCAGACGAGAACAGAGGCTGCTTGCCCGACTCAGGGTCGACGATAGACAGTCGCTCATGACACAAGATTGCCGAACCACCAGTGTAGATGCCGCTCCAATCGGGGCCACGATGACGAATTTTCTGACTCATGCGCAAAGCCTTCTGACGCAACTCAGGTGTCTGTTCCTGAATGTTGAAAATAGATACTATTCCACACATATTTCTTTTCTTTTTAATGAGAAAGAACCTTTTTCATTGGTTCTTTTCCCATTTGGTTGTTTATGTTTTATTAAATGCGTTTTTTGTTTTATTGTACGCGGTTCACTGTTTTTTATAAGCGCTCATTAGTTATAAGCACCCATTAGTTATAAGCGCCCATTAGTTATAAGCACTCTCACCATGTTCGTAGATGTCGAGACCTTCTTCCTCCACACGCTTGTCAACGCGAATGCCGATGGTTTTATCTACAACAAGGAACAGAATGGTTGTGACAACCAGAGCGAACACAATGCTCACGCCCGTAGCTACGAGCTGCACCCACAACTGATGCCAGTCGCCATAGAGAGCGCCTTCGACGCCACCCTCACCTGTGATATACTGTGTTGCGAAGACACCTGTAAGGATTGAGCCTATAATACCGCCCACGCCATGAACGCCAAAGGCATCGAGGGCATCGTCATATTTGAAATAGGGCTTCACGGCAGCCACCATGATGAAGCAGACGATAGGCGTGATAACTCCGATGGCGAAAGCGCCAAGCAGATCGACCGTTCCGGCAGCAGGCGTGATGGCAACAAGTCCGGCAACGGCACCCGTACACGCGCCAACGGTTGTGGGTTTCTTGTTAAAGCACCAGTCGACCGTCATCCAGGTCATCGCAGCTGTTGCCGTAGCCACATGCGTCACAAGGAATGCGTTGGCATCAAGACCATCGGCTGCCAGTCCGCTACCGGCGTTGAAGCCAAACCATCCGAGCCAAAGGAACGAGGTGCCAAGAAACACGAACATGATGTTATGCGGTGTGATGGGATGACCCACACGATAATCTTCGCGCTTGCCGATCATCAGAGCCATGATGAGGGCCGACACGCCAGCGTTGATGTGTACAACAGTGCCGCCAGCAAAGTCGATGGCTCCCATCTCCTGCAAGAAGCCGCCGCCCCACACCCAGTGGGCCATGGGCAGATAGGCTATGATAACCCACAACAGGGTGAACACCATGTAGCCTTTAAACTTAATGCGCTCTGCGAAGGCACCGAGGATAAGAGCCGGTGTGATAAGAGCAAACATGCACTGGAACATTACGAATGTCAGTTCGGGAATACCTGTCGGCATCAGCGTGTCGGTTGTCACGCCATGAAGGAATGTTTTTCCCCAGCCACCAATAATGAAGAACAGTGGTGATCCTAAGGTTTTGTAGCTATCATCAAAAGCCCAACTATAACCGAAGGCGACCCATATAAGGCTCACCGCTCCAACAATGAGCATGGTCTGCATAACAACGCTAAGGACATTTTTCTGGCGTACCAATCCGCCGTAGAACAACGCGATGCCGGGGATGGACATCAGCAAGACAAGAATGGTGCTCATCATCATCCAGGCTGTGTTGCCTGTGTCGAGCGTGGGGGTGGTTGCAAGTATTGTCGTTATCATGAAACTATCTTTTTTGAATGATTAAAAATTGTCAGAGAAAATAATAAAATAAGGTAAGGTCTATAAGGTCCATAAAACCCTTAAAGTCCATAAACCCCACAAGCTGTCTCCCAGCCTCCTACTCCTCCTGCTCTGCATTATAAAGAGCGATGTCGCCACGCTCGCCTGTGCGGATGCGAATGGCGTCCTCTATCGGTATGACAAAGATGCGGCCATCACCAATCTCGCCTGTATGCGCAGCCTTGAGAATGGCATTCACAGCCTTCTCGACATTCTTGTCACGAACCACAAGCGACACAAGAGTGCGCTCAATGGCACTGGTGTTATACATCACTCCACGGTAAACGCGAGCCTGACGCATCTTGCCCTCGCCACGCACATCATAGTATGAAAACCACTCGATGTCAGCTGCAAGCAAGGCTTCTTTTACATCCTCAAAACGAGACTTGCGGATAATGGCTTCAATCTTCTTCATGCTTTCTTTCCTTTTTATTATATAATTACATCTAATGCTTACTTTTTGTCAATTGACAGGTGCAAAATTACAACATTATGTCATTAACTCAATCACTTTAACGACCTTTTGTCTACTACTTTTTTATTATTGGTTCATATTGTTAGAAATAATAGGGTTCAATATTGCATTTTGTAAGCATTTTCAAACAAAAACCTTACAATTTAATATTTTAGCTTATTTCGTTGATTATTTTGTAAGGAAAACGTATGGATATTAATCAAAATTGTTGTAATTTTGCAGCATAAACAAAACAGATAGTAATAGAAACAAAGAAATAGAGCTACAAAATGATTAAGACAGTCAAGTTCACAAAGATGCACGGAGCAGGAAACGACTACATCTACGTCGACACCTTATTATATAGCATCCCTGATCCGGGCGCCGCAGCCATCAAATGGAGCGCACCGCACACAGGCATCGGAAGTGACGGATTGGTACTCATTGGCAAGCCTTCAATAACAAGCGGCGCCGACTTCTCAATGCGCATTTTCAACGCCGACGGCTCTGAAGCCATGATGTGCGGCAACGCATCGAGATGCATAGGCAAATATCTCTATGAGCGCAAGCTCACCGACAAGACAGAGATAAAGCTTGAAACGCTCTCTGGCGTAAAGACGCTACGGTTGCACCTCGCATCCGGCGGCACGGTGGAAAGCGTCACGGTGGACATGCTTGAACCGCGTCTGCATGTGCCGGAACAATATGACGAAAGCTGTCTTGGCGAACTGTCGGCCTCCTTCCGCAAGTTCAGAGGCACGTTCGTATCGATGGGCAACCCCCATTTCGTGACCTTTGTCGACGACATCGACACCATAGACATTGCACGCTATGGCAGCGAGATGGAGCACGATGCAGCCTTTCCCCAACGTTGCAACATCGAGTTTGCACAGGTCATGCCCGACGGCACCTTACGCACAAGGGTGTGGGAACGTGGAAGCGGAATAACGATGGCGTGCGGAACAGGTGCTTGCGCCACGGCTGTGGCAGCACAGATCACAGGACGTGCTCAGAACAAAAGCACAATAAAGATGGATGGAGGCACGCTGCTCATCGAATGGAACACAGACGATGGACATGTTTACATGACGGGGCCAGCCGAATTTGTGTTTGACGGCGAGATCGCATTGCCGTAACAACAGACAATCCAGGATAACAACATCAGGGGCTTTCCTCTGACAACCAAATAAAAGGAAACAACTATATGGCATTAGTAAACGAACACTACCTCAAGCTGTCGGACAACTATCTGTTTGCCGACATCGCGAAAAAGGTCAACGCCTTCAAGGTGTCACACCCGAAGGTGAGAGTGATAAGTCTGGGCATCGGTGACGTGACGCAGCCTCTCTGTCCTGCTGTGATAGAGGCCATGCACAAAGCCGTTGACGAGATGGCAACAAAGGCGAGCTTCCACGGCTACGGTCCGGAGCGCGGCTACGATTTTCTGCGCGAGGCCATCGTGAAGAACGACTACCTGCCGCGCGGCATTCATCTCGACCCTAACGAGGTGTTCGTTAACGATGGAGCGAAAAGCGACACGGGAAACATCGGCGAGATTGTGCGTTGGGACAACAGCATAGGCGTCACCGACCCTATCTACCCCGTCTACATCGACTCAAACGTGATGTGCGGACGCGCCGGTGTGCTGAAAGACGGCAAGTGGAGCAATGTCAACTACATGCCCTGCACGGAGGAGAACAATTTCACGCCGCAGATCCCCAACCACCGTGTCGACATGATATACCTCTGCTACCCCAACAACCCCACAGGCACGGTGTTGCCGAAGGAGGAGCTACGCCGTTGGGTCAACTACGCGCTGAAGAACGACACGCTCATCCTCTACGATGCAGCTTACGAGGCCTACATACAGGACGACAACATTCCCCACTCTATCTATGAGATCAAGGGAGCCAGAAAGGTGGCGATAGAGTTTAGAAGCTACTCTAAGACAGCAGGCTTCACAGGCGTGAGATGCGGCTACACCATCATACCCAAGGACCTCACAGCCGTGACCATTGACGGCTCACGGCGCATTGAGCTGAACCACCTGTGGGACCGCCGACAGAGCACGAAGTTTAACGGCACAAGCTACATATCGCAGCGCGCTGCCGAAGCAATATACTCGCCCGAGGGCAAGAAGCAGATCAAGGACACCATCAACTATTATATGGGCAACGCCCAGATCATGATGGAAGCGCTGACACGTCTCGGCCTCAAGGTCTACGGCGGAAAAAACGCTCCTTACCTCTGGGTAAAGACACCCAACAACACGGGCAGCTGGAAGTTTTTCGAACAGATGCTCTACAGCGCCGGAGTGGTATGCACACCTGGCGTGGGCTTCGGACCAAGCGGCGAAGGATACGTCCGTCTGACCGCTTTCGGCGACCGCGACGACTGCCGTGAAGCCATGACACGCATTGCCAACTGGCTGAACGGCTAAACAGTGGCAGCAGGCTGAACGGCATGTCAAAGACACCCAAGTTCTCCATACCGCTCTTCGCAGGCATAGCCGCAAACCCAAGCAACAGAAAGGCTTACATGGTCTTCGGATTCACGCTCGGCATTTAGGCCTGATGCTTAAAAGAAACAAGAAAAAAAATTATTAAATACTTAAAGGATATTCAACATGGCAAATTTAAGATTTGAGGTTGTTGCCGAGGCTTTCAAGAAGAAGCCTCAGGAAGTTATTGCACCCATTGAGCGTCCGTCCGAATATTTCGGAAAGAACGTCTTCAACCGTGCCAAGATGTACAAGTATCTCCCGCGCGACGTTTATGAGAAGCTCATCGACGTTATCGACAATGGCGCTCGTCTGGACCGTTCAATTGCCGACGCTGTGGCTAAGGGCATCAAGCAGTGGGCCGACGAGAACGGTGTGACACACTACACCCACTGGTTCCAGCCCCTTACCGAAGGCACTGCCGAGAAGCACGACGCGTTCATTGAGCACGACGGCAAGGGTGGCATGATAGAGGAGTTCTCTGGCAAGCTGCTCGTACAGCAGGAGCCCGATGCCAGCTCGTTCCCTAACGGCGGTATCCGTAACACATTCGAGGCCCGTGGCTACTCGGCTTGGGATCCCACATCGCCCGTGTTCATCATCGACGACACGCTGTGTATCCCCACAATCTTCATCTCTTACACAGGCGAGGCGCTCGACTACAAGGCACCGTTGCTTCGCTCTCTTCACGCCGTAAACGTGGCAGCCACAGAAGTGTGCCACTATTTCTATCCTGAAGTAAAGAAGGTTATCAGCAACCTCGGTTGGGAGCAGGAATATTTCCTCGTTGACGAGGGTCTCTACTCTGCTCGCCCCGACCTCATGCTCACAGGCCGCACCCTGATGGGTCACGACTCGGCCAAGAACCAGCAGATGGATGACCACTATTTCGGTGCCATCCCCGAGCGCGTACAGGCCTTCATGAAAGACCTGGAGATCCAGGCTCTGGAGCTGGGCATCCCTTGCAAGACACGTCACAACGAGGTTGCGCCAAACCAGTTTGAGCTCGCTCCTATCTTTGAGGAGACCAACCTCGCCATCGACCATAACATGTTGCTCATGTCGCTCATGAAGAAGATTGCACGTCACCACGGCTTCCGCGTGCTGCTGCACGAGAAACCGTTTGCTGGCGTCAACGGCTCAGGCAAGCACGAAAACTGGAGCTTGGCCACCGACACCGGCGTGCTGCTCCACGGTCCTGGCAAGACACCCGAGGACAACCTGCGTTTCATCGTCTTCATTGTCGAGACCCTCATGGCCGTATACAAGCACAACGGTCTGCTCAAGGCGTCTATCATGAGCGCCACCAACGCGCATCGTCTGGGTGCCAACGAGGCTCCTCCAGCAATCATCTCTTCATTCCTCGGCCACCAGCTCACCGAGATTCTGGAGCACATCGAGAAATCGAACAAGGACGAGCTGTTCGACATCGCAGGAAAGCAGGGTCTGAAACTCGACATTCCTGAGATTCCGGAGCTGCTCATCGACAACACCGACCGTAACCGCACATCACCGTTCGCCTTCACAGGCAACCGCTTCGAGTTCCGTGCCGTAGGTTCAGAGGCCAACTGTGCCAGCGCCATGATTGTGCTCAACACCGCTGTGGCAGAGGCTCTTCAGAGCTTCAAAAAACGTGTCGACGCTCTCATCGAGAAGGGTGAGGATAAGATCAGTGCCATCCTCGATGTGGTACGCGAGGATGCCAAGTTCTGCAAGCCAATCCACTTTGAGGGCAACGGCTACTCAGACGAATGGGTTGAGGAGGCCAAGAAACGCGGTCTCGACTGCGAGACCTCTTGCCCGAAGATCTTTGAGCGTTACCTCGACAAGGAGACAATCGAGATGTTCGAGAGCCAGAACGTCATGTCGAAGAAGGAGCTGGAGGCCCGCAACGAGGTAAAATGGGAGACCTACACCAAGAAGATTCAGATCGAGGCCCGCGTGTTCGGCGACCTCTCTATGAACCACATCATCCCTGTGTGCACCCACTACCAGAGTCAGCTGGCAAAGAACGTGCAGAGCATGTACGACATCTTCCCCGCTGAAACAGCAGCACAGCTCACCTCACGCAACAAGAAGATTATCGAGGAGATTGCCGAGCGCACACAGATTATCGAGACAGGCGTAGAGGATCTTGTCAACGCACGCAAGGTTGCCAACAAGATCGAGAGCGAGCACCTCAAGGCCATCGCCTACCACGACACGGTGGCTCCCAAGATGGAGGAGATCCGCTATCAGATCGACAAGCTTGAGCTTATTGTAGCTGACGAGCTGTGGACACTGCCCAAATATCGTGAGCTGCTGTTCATTCGTTAATTGCGAAGAACAGATTGCACAAGAAAAAGAGAAAGATTTCTAAATAAAAATAAAGGAAAATCTATTTCTTTTATTGGTTGTTTAAGTTTTGAGCTGCATGGTTGTGAAACCGTGCAGCTCTTTTTTTGCCTTATCAGCAAGATGCAAAAGAACAAACCTCAGCAAATAACAAAACAACGGGCCTCTGCAAATAACAAAACAACGGGCCTCAGCAGGTCGCAAAACATCATGTCACGACACGCTCTTTCGGCAAGTATCTTAATGTCGTTGAAGCACTAAAAACAGCCTTATAAAGGTAAACAAAAACAAACAAGCACAAAAGAGAGCCGTTTAAACGTTTAAATGTGCAAAAATTTCATAAATTCGAACATTTATCCAATATTTTTTTGCAACGTTTTCAGTGTTTTTTGTATCTTTGCATCGGTAAGAAGATTCTCACGAAGGTATAACGAAACACAATTTCTATAAACGCTGATTTAAGACAACGCTGAAAATGGCCGTTACGGCTTTCAGAGAGAGTCTACATAGAACCATTAAAGACATTGATGTGTCGTAGAGCATTGATGTGTCATGTATGGATTATGCGTGAAAAAGTAGCCACAGACATGAAACTGTCGAAGACAAGAACATGTGGCGATGCTTCTTACATCATTGGAAAAGAAAGTTTTTTATTCTTCATTAATTGGTATACTATTGAAAAGGTAATGTCCAGATTCGTGAGAACCTGGACATTTTTTTTGTGCTTAAACGAGATACACACAAAAGCGTTTTCATAGCCAGAAGGCGGCTCACGGCTCACCCGATAAACCAGGCCCAAAACCTACTCGTCATCCTCCACCAAACTGTCACGATATTGCGATGGAGAAAGTCCATATTTTTCCTTGAAAAGGTTCTGATAGGTGCGCAATGTGCCAAAACCACACTGTGAGGCTATGGCGGCAATGGTCATGTCATGGTTTTGCTCAAGCAGGCGGCGCGACTCTTCAAGCTTGAGCATGTTCGTAAAGGTCTTTAACGAACAACCCGTATATGTGGCAACAGCCGACACGGCAGCACGCTCACCCACGCCGAGATGCGCCACCAGGGCGGCACGGCCGCCATCAACATCTCTATAGGCCTGTGATGATGTGAGGAACGCCACGCCCTTGGCACCAAGCGCCCGTTCGGCATCGGTTGTTACATCCTGTTGGAGAGCAACCTCGCCAGTATAGCCGTTGTGGTTGCCACGCAGAAGGCGCACAAGGTGGCGGTTCTTACGTCTTAGCACCGTCATGGCCCACACCACCACCACGAACATGGCGGTGAGCACGGCAAGGGCAAAAACCATCAATATGCGGTCGTGCTCGGCAGCCTTGCGGTCAGCCACCGCCTTGTCATATTCATAATGGGCGCGTAGCTGCTCTATTCGCTCTGCCGTGAGCAGACGGTCTATTCGGTCGCTTTCCTTTAAATAGGTGTCATAGGCATCGGCCGACTCTTTGGCACGTCCCAGCTTGTTAAGGAGCTGTGCTCTCATGAGCAGATACCTCGACGTGAGCGGTCTGACCTCAGGCCCGATGGCAAGAAGCGAGTCGACGGTCTCAAGCGCACGGCCATAGCGGCCCTCGCGCATGTCGAGGTTCGTGCGTATAATATAATAAGGTGCATAATAGGACATAGAGGTGCCTGGCATCATGACCTGGCGACATTTCTTCATCCACTCGCCACACAGCTTCATGTTGCCACGCTCCATCTCCACATCGGCGTGCATGGCGAGCAGACGCGCACGCATCCAGTTGCGTGAGTCCACATATCCGTTGGAGCAATGCCACTTGTAACCACGCTCCACCTTACGCAGAATGATGTCGGCAGAGTCGACACGCTGCTCTTTCATGTAGATGCTTATAACCTGCAGGCCGATAGACAGGTAGGTGTCGGGAGCAACGACCGACTTATAGTTGGGACACAACCGCATGGCCTCATGGATGTATGACGAGGCGAGGGAGGTGAGGCCGAGCCTCAACATAAACTGTCCTTGCGCCCGTCGCGCAATGGCCTTCAGCTCGGGCATGGGGGTTGTCTCAGCCAACCGACACACGCGGTCAAGATAAATCTTCGTCTTGTCCATGTCGCCATGGCGGAAGAGCCAGTCGACATACATGTTACATATCTGAAAATAATATTTCTTGTTTTTCTGTTCTCTCAACACATCGAAGCTGCCAAGCATAAGGTCCACCATCTGCTTGTTCGCAGGGTCTTTATAATGCATCTCACAGATGCGCTCCACAATACGCCTACAGCTGTCCTCGCTCACAGCTTCAGCAGTGGCAGGTTGAGGTTTGGCTGCAAGCTTTGTGGGCAACGACAGCAAGAAAAAGACAACAAGGGCTGTGGGCAACATGCTCAACACATGTGCCGTGTCTTTAAGCTGCAATATGTAGTTTTTGAGAAACATATATTCGTTTTTATCTTCTCTACATTCGTTTTCTTACTTCTCTTCTCCTTAAGAGTCGATTTTATATTTATTTCGCAAAAATACAAAATAAAGCCTTATTTTGTCCTATTTTTTGTCTCATTTCGCTTTTTTTGCTCGTTTTTAGGTGAAAAAACGTGTTCGTCAACGTTTTTTCGCCATCAAGCGCTGAGCTATTACAACATTATTGGCTAAATTCGCAAAACGGAATAACCAACACTATTCTCCGCCAACACAACATCATCTTATATATTTTTATCAGCTATGCTCCTCCTCTCAAGGCGATAGGGGGCGGCATAGCTGAGCTGTTTTTATACTATACGACCGATGAGAGCTGGGCATACGGGCCAAAAGAGGGCGTAGAGGCATTTGAAAGCATAACCTTTTTTATAAGATTCATATATGCGATTAATTTTGAACACCTACTTATAAAAAACTTTTATTACCTTTCTTTTTTTTAACCCGCAGCAAGCTGTTTATGCTTTTTTTTCATTACTTTTGCAGCAATGGCATTTTCCAACCGAAAAATGCTGACAAAACCGACGGGTGTCTTAACCGATGGACAATATTAGAAGAGTAGCGACATTTGTTTTACTGTTGTGCATGGCGACAGCAGCACAAGCACAGTTTGGATGGCAGTGGATAAGCAGCCAGCCCATGGACGGCGTGTCCCAACTGTGGATGCGACGCACATACACCAACCTGCCTTACACAGACCGCGCTACCATAACCCTTGCATCCAACGGCATGGCGCGGCTCTATGTCAACGGACGCTATGTGAACCCTGCCCCCGTAGCGCCACAATGTTTCTATGCCCATAACAGCCGCATCATGCAGACCTTCGACGTGAGCCCATACATCGTAAGGACCGACACGCTCGACATCGCCCTGTGGTGCGCATCGGCCAACGGGGAGCCGTGTGCTGCCGCCCTGCGCCTCGACGCACACGACAAGGAAAGCGGCGTGGGGTTCACCGCCACTACCGACACCACATGGATGTGCCGCCCTGCAACGGTGCAGACCGACAGCTCTGGCTACGAATGGATCGACGGCACACAATGGCACTCTACATGGAGCTACAACGAAACCGACTGGGCACGATGGACACCTGCCATCGCTCTAAAAGAAAAAACTGAACGCCCAAAGACAGAACAGGAAAATAAAGAATATCTAAAAGGTGCATGCAGACCATTGTGCCTTTCCGTAAGGGCCGTAACCGAAGCCTCTCCTACAGAAACCGGCAATCGAAGCGTTACCTACGCCTTCCCCCACGCCTTCATGGGCTTTGTGCGCGTAACCATACGCGACGCAAGACCTGGCGAGACAATTTTCATCAACGGCATGCGTTACATCTGCAACGGCACCATTGACGAGCAGGCCATAGGGCGCTTCGCCATGCTGCCCTGGCGCTCTGTAACCATTACCGGCGACCATCGGTTCAAGCCTGAACAGGTGCAGAATGTGGAGGGTTTGGAGATGGAAGCTGCACCCCAACCCAAGGATTATCGTCATTGGGAAGAATAAGACAAAGCCCTAAGGATCGCTTGGGATAATAAAACGAATCATTTTATATTTTGTTTTTCGCTCAAAAACAAATAATCACAATTAATTGTTATTAATTTTGAATTAAAAAGCAAGTATTTATGATTTTTTTTATTTTACTGACTAAAAATCGCTACCTTTGCAAAAGAAAATCATGCAACTCAATTTTATTATATGAATTTAAAACCTACAATCTGCCGTGTGGCTGTTTTGATGGCAGCTGCAATGATGGCATTAACCGTTTCGGCACAAAAAGTGAAAACAGGCATTGAGATGCTCAAAGCCAACAATTTCAAACAACTTGAAGGCAAGCGCGTAGGCCTCGTCACCAACCCTACAGGCGTTGACAACTTCATGAAGTCGGACATCGACATCCTTCATGAAGCAAAGAACGTGAAGCTCGTGGCGCTCTTCGGCCCTGAGCACGGCGTGCGTGGCAGCGTTCATGCCGGCGACCATGTGGGCAACGCCGCAGACCCAACAACAGGCGTTCCCGTCTACTCGCTCTACGGCAAGAGCCGCATCCCCTCAAAGGAGATGCTGCAGGGCATCGACGTGCTCATCTACGACATCCAGGACATCGGCTGCCGATCGTTCACCTACATCAGCACCCTTGGCAACATCATGAAAGCAGCCGCCGAGAACGGCATCAAGGTGATGGTGCTCGACCGTCCCAACCCCTTAGGCGGTCTGAAGGTTGAAGGCAACCTCGCTGAGGACGACTGCCTGTCGTTCGTATCGGCGTTCAAGATTCCTTATGTCTACGGCCTCACACCCGGCGAGGTGGCTCTGCTGCTCAACGGCGAGAACATGCTGGGCAAGAAGTGTGACCTTGAGGTTGTGAAGATGAAAGGATGGAAGCGCAAGATGACCTACGAGCAGACAGGTCTGCAGTGGGTGCTCCCCTCACCCCACATCCCTCAGCCCGTGTCAGCACCCTTCTACTCGGTTTCGGGCATCGTGGGCGAGCTTGACAGCATCTCTATCGGCGTGGGCTACACCATGCCCTTCCAGATGTTCGGCGCTCCCTGGATCAAGGCTCCCGAACTGGCACAGCGTCTTAACGCCCTCAACCTGCCGGGCGTGATGTTCCGCCCCATGTATTATAAACCTTTCTATGCCTTCGGCAAGGGAGAGGAGCTTCAGGGCGTGCAGGTCTACCTCACCGACTATGAGAAGGCCAAGCTCACCAGCATCCAGTTCTATGTCTTGCAGGAGCTTTACAGCCTCTACCCCGACCACGACGTGCTGGCAAAATGTACGAAGCGCCACGCCATGTTCGACAAGGTGTGCGGCTCAAAGCAGATCCGTCAGCTCTTCATGAAGCGTCACAAGTGGGAGGACGTGCAGGCCTACTGGGACAAGGATGCCGAAGCGTTCAAAAAACTCTCAAAGAAATATTGGCTGTATAAATAAAAAAAAAGCAAAACCTACAACAATGGAAACAAAACCTAAGAAGCAGCGTATAACATCTATTGACATCCTGCGAGGAATGACCATAGCAGGCATGATTTTGGTAAACAACCCCGGCGGACCCGAAGAGGCAACATACGCACCTCTGCAACACGCCGAATGGTTCGGTCTGACACCAACAGACCTTATCTTCCCGTTCTTCATGTTCATCATGGGCATCACCACCTACCTGTCGCTCAAGAAGTTCAAGTTTGAGTGGTCAACGGCGTGTGCCCTCAAGATCTTGAAGCGCGCCTCACTGTTGTGGCTCATCGGTCTCGGCCTGGCGCTCCTCTTCATGCTGTGTCGCGGCACCGAAGATCCGCTCGGCCACCTGCGCATACTCGGCGTGTTCCCGCGTCTGGGTATCTGCTACGGCCTTGCTGCCCTCATCGGCATCACCGTGAAGCACAAGTTCTTGCCATGGCTCATCGCCGCCATGTTCGTGGTCTACTGGATCTTGCTCGTCACCATGAACGGCTACGCTCATGACGAGACCAACATCATAGCCATCATCGACAACGCCATCCTTGGCGCCAACCACGTCTACCGTTGGGAGAGTCCCGACCCCGAAGGTATTCTCAGCACCATCCCTGCCTTGGGCCATGTGCTCATCGGCTTCTGCGTGGGCAAGTTTGTCATGGAGCTTCATGACATCAACGACAAGATAGAGCGTCTGTTCGTCATCGGTGCCGTTCTGGCCATCGGCGGCTGGCTGCTCAGCTATGGCTGTCCGCTCAGCAAGAAGCTGTGGACCCCCACCTTCGCCATGGTGACCTGCGGTCTCGGCTCTGTTGTGTTGGCTCTCCTCACCTGGCTCGTCGACAAGCAAGGCAAGCAGGGCTTTGCCACCCGCTTCTTCCAGGTGTTCGGCTGCAACCCGTTGGCCATCTTCGTGTGGTCAGACCTGCTGCTCATACCCTTCGGCATCTATAATCTGTTGGGCGACACCAGCATCCACCAGTTCCTCTACGACACATGCTATTGCAGCATCTTCGGCGACAAGTTTGCCTCGCTGCTCTATTCCATCACCTATGTCCTGATCAACTGGGCCTTCGGTCTGTACCTCTTCAAGAAGAAGATCTACATCAAGTTGTGATTTCTGACAGTTGACGAGTTCTTGCTTAGGCAAGCGGCAAAGCCGAGCGGACAAGGAGATCTGATTTTCCTTGTCAATCGTTATTCTCAGAACTTAAGCAAGCAAAGCAAGACAAAACAAAACAAAACAAAACAAAGCAAAATTAAAACAATCCAAATATATGATTTTATTAGCAGATAGTGGTTCCACCAAGACCGACTGGTGTCTGGCGGAAAACGGTAAGGCTCTGAAGAGCATCAAGACACGCGGCACAAACCCGTTCTTCCAGACCGAAGACGAGATAGCTGCAGAGATAGAGGCATCGCTCCTGCCTGAGTTGCCTTCAAACGAGATCGACGACGTCTTCTTCTATGGTGCCGGATGCACCGCAGAGAAGCAGCCCGTCCTGGAAGCAGCCTTGCGCCGTCATCTTAACGTGAGAGGTCGTCTGGAGGTAGCATCCGACATGCTGGCTGCCGCACGCAGCATCTGTGGCCATGAGCCGGGCATCGCCTGCATCCTCGGCACAGGCAGCAACTCGTGTCTCTACGACGGCGAGAAGCTGGTCAAGAACGTGTCGCCTTTAGGCTTCATCCTTGGCGATGAGGGCAGTGGTGCCGTGCTGGGCAAGAACCTCGTGGGCGACATCCTCAAGTGTCAGTTGCCTGAGCACATACGCCAGCGCTTTGAGGAGAAATTCCACCTCACAGGTCCCGAGATCATTGAGCGCGTCTACCGTCAGAAGATGCCTAACCGCTTCCTTGCATCACTCGTGCCGTTCCTGGCAGAGAACATCGAGGACGAGAGCATCGACCACTTCGTGGTAGAAAATTTCCGCCGCTTCCTCGTGCGCAACATTCGCCTCTACGACGGATGGGACAAGCTGCCCGTAGGCTTCAACGGCTCTATCGCTTACTATTTCCGTCCGCAGCTCGAAAAGGCTCTCAAGGCTGAGGGCATGACCCTCGGACGCATCATCAAGGCTCCTATGGAGGGATTGATTGAATATCACAAGTAAGAGGTTGAACTTTCGCAAAAGGACATTAATCATTACATCGCGCCTCGCGCTCGTCGGTTTTAAACATTAATGTTCATCAATACGCGCTTCGCGCGAAAAAATTAATGTTTCATACTCCGCGAAGCGCCTGAGCACCCACGGAGCGCAAGAATGTTCAATTAATGATAATAACTCCGCGAAGCGCCTGAGCACCTACGGAGCGCAAGAATGTTTTAAAAAAAGCGCGAAGCGCAAAACAACCAACAGTCATCAACAATTAAAACATAAAAAAAAATGGCATTTGTAAAGATAAGTGAGCAGCCGTCACTCTATGACGACCTCGAGAAGAAGAGCGTTCACGAACTGCTCGTTGACATAAACACAGAAGACAAGAAGGTGGCTCTGGCCGTAGAGAAGGCCCTGCCACAGATGGAAGACCTGGTAACACGCATCGTGCCGCGCATGAAGAAGGGCGGTCGCGTGTTCTACATGGGTGCCGGCACGAGCGGCCGTCTCGGCGTGCTCGACGCTTCGGAACTGCCCCCCACATTCGGTGTGCCCTCGACCTACGTCTACGGCCTCATCGCCGGTGGCGACTATGCCCTGCGCAACGCCGTTGAGAACGCTGAGGACGACACCAAGCGCGGATGGGAAGAGCTGAAAGAGCTTGACATCAACGAGAACGACACCGTGATAGGCATCGCGGCATCGGGCACAACCCCTTATGTTATCGGCGCTCTGCACGAGGCACGCGCTCACGGCATCCTCACAGGCTGCATCACCTCTAACCCCGACTCGCCCATGGCAGCCGAGAGCGACGTGGCCATCGAGACCGTTGTAGGCCCCGAGTTTGTGACCGGTAGCTCGCGCATGAAGTCGGGCACAGCCCAGAAGATGGCTCTCAACATGATTTCTACAACCCTGATGATCCAGCTCGGCCGTGTCAAGGGCAACCGCATGGTAAACATGCAGCTCACCAACAAGAAGCTTGTTGACCGCGGCACACGCATGATCGTCGACGAGCTGGGCCTCGATTATGAGCAGGCCAACCACCTGCTGCTCGCCCACGGTTCGGTGAAGAAGGGCATCGACGCTTATCGTCTCGTCAACGGCTAAACCACCAAGCAAAGAGTTTTTTAAGACCATAGCCCTTTAAACAACCGACAAGGGTTGACGACCACAAGGTTTGACGACCAAAAGGTTTGATGACCACAAGGTTTAACGGCCAAAAGGTTTGACGACCAAAAGGTTTGATGACCAAAAGAAAGGTTTAACGGCCAAAAATGTTCGCGACCGCAAGGTTATCGACCACTGAAGGTTTTTAAAGACAATAGAGACAATGGTGACAATTTTTTCTTTTGCCACGCTTTATGCCGGCAAGAAAAAGATTGTTGCTGTTGTCTCTTTTTTTTATTCAACAGAGTTTGGGGATAAGGCGAAAATCATTCAACCAACCTCAGGCTTACAGTACAAATCCATTCAACTTTTTCTAGGGTAGTACAGAAGTTTCTCATTTAACCCAAATCGGTCATTAGACCGTTTTGAGTTAAATGAACTTTCGCAAAGTTTATTATTCACATCGCTCATCATAAGTGCCGTGTTTACCCTTCGTAAGTGCCGTGTTTACCCTTCGTAAGAGCCGTGTTTGCGCTTCGTAAGTGCCGTGTTTACGCTTCGTAAGTGCCGTGTTTACGCTTCGTAAGTGCCGTGTTTACGACTCGTAAAAGCCATGGTTACGCGTCGTAAATACCATGTCTGCAATTTTCAAGTGATGGTGTTTTGGCTTGCAAACATGCTTCATAAAGGATGCAAAAATGTTAAAACAGGAGCATTTTTACCCTAATTTTGCATAAATATACAGAATGACAAAAAGATAGCAAACAAGGCTTTATTCTTTCACAATGTACGAATAAATAGTTAAAATTAAATCACGAATTGTTAATAACCCTTAAACACACCCCTCTTTTGTCATTAAGCCTCTTTGAGGTCGTCAAAGAGGCTTAATGAGGCTGTCAAAGAGCCTCTTTGACAACGCAATAAAGGCACTTTCATTTTGGCAAATGGGCTTAATGGAAAACTGAATAAATATACGGTCAGAAGTGCATATTTATGCATTAAATGAGGTTGCTGAATTTATTTCATGACCACCAGATATGCCGTGCCGTATCTGGTTCTTTTGCTCTTCAGTCTATCGATAGTGAGACATTCTCCTTTTTCCACATCGTCGGTTGGCTCAAAAACCTCCTGATCCGTCTTTTTGCCGTAGCGTTACATTGGGTGACATTAGGTGACATTAGGTGACATTAGAAAAAGCCCCTATTGTCACCCGTAAACGCCTGATTATCAAATAGCTATCTTGCGTGGTGACAATAGTGACATTATCTTGAAGAAAAAAA
>OCRP01000200.1_pt1 | contig 71061 bp, 68 predicted proteins | sample 1538871 | NCBI WGS metagenome assembly OCRP01 (sample SAMN04571731, study PRJEB22368) | human gut metagenome | biome: human gut; material: stool | host: Homo sapiens | place: Luxembourg | collected 2012-09-20 | reverse complement strand
GCAGAATCCGACACTTCTGGAAAGCTTGCAAGATTATTATGATAAGAAAACGCAGGGCAGACCACTGCTCCCAAATTTCTATGCGGAGATGAAACGGAGAGGGAAGAATCTCTCCAACTTACAAGAGTTTGCAAAATTCATCAATTATCCTCAGACCCATAAGATAGAGACAATGGAAGATATCGAACCATTCAATGTAATTTATAAGACTGCGGAAGATGGCATGGGCGATACCATTTTTCAAGTATCAGGAGTAAGTAAAGGTAGATTGACAGAAAATATAGAAAAGCGTATTATAATAATAAGAAGTGGGATTTCCCACACAAATGCTTGCGTAGGAGGTGTTGGTAATGGAAGCAATAAAAGATTATGTTGCCCATCTGGATAACAAAAAAAGAATTACTCTCAGAGGAGCTGCTTATCAGTATTATAATGTCAAAGAATACGGAAATGGCTGCATTATTCTGGAACCTCGGGAACTGGCAGTGCCAGAGAGCATTTCAGCCAGAACTCTGGCAGATATGGATCGTGCAGTAAGTAACTTTAAGAGAGGCGATGTTTCCCCGGCTATTGACCTGTCAGATTTTTAAAAGGAATAAGAGATGAATTTTAATATACGAATGGGAATTCCTGAAATGCAGGAACTTTGGTTAGATCTGCAGGAGAAATATCGTTCCGGTAATATAAAAAAGAAGGAAGAACAGTTGTATAAAAAATGGGGAAAGGCTTTAAAGCTGTTGTCGGCTGATCCGGGTTATCCGAGTCTTCAAACCCATGAAATAGAGCCATTATCCAGACGTTATGGAATGAAAGTGAGGCAATCATATCTGGAAAATAAAACCAGTGGCGCAATGAGGATGTACTGGGTTTATGGACCGGACCAGAAAGATATTACAATTATCGGACTGGAGCCACATCCGGAAGATAAGAAAAATGGCGCTTACGACCGAATTTCACTGTCGGATTTGTAGAATAAAACTGAATATGGCACAGACAAGAAAAGATCTGCGGGGCAGAGTTCTGCGGAAAGGTGAATCACAGAGACGTTCAGACGAGAGATATGTATATACTTATACGGATCCTATCGGAAGACGTAAATATGTTTATGCACAAGACCTTGTAACACTTCGGGAAAAAGAAGCACAGCTCATGAAAGATCAGATGGACGGTCTGGATATTTATGTTGCCGGAAAGGCTACAGTAAATTTTGTATTTGACCGCTACATGAGTCTCAAAAACAATCTGAAACCAACGACCAAGAGCAATTATCTTTATATGTATGACCGATTTATCCGGGATAAACTTGGAAAGCGAAATATAGCAGAGATTAAGTATTCTGATGTGGTGCAGTTCTATAACCATTTGACCAAGAAGCAGGAACTGAAGATCAACACACTGGAAACCATTCACACGTTATTGCATCCCACTTTTCAACTGGCTGTAAGGGATGACATTATCAGAAAAAATCCTACGGACGGAGTCATGGCAGAATGAAAGAAAAACTTAGGCATGAAAACCGGTGTGAGACATGCGCTGACCATTCCACAGCAGAGAGCATTTATGGAATATATTGCTACGCATCCGATTTATTTTCACTGGTGGCCGATTTTTACGATTTTTCTTGGAACCGGGTGCCGAATCGGCGAAGTTTTAGGGCTTCGATGGGAAGACATCGATTATGAGAAGCGGATTATCAGCATCAATCATAATCTGACGTATTATCCGGTAGGAGAAGACCGGGCATCGGAAAATCACATTTCAACGCCGAAAACAGAAGCCGGAATGCGTACGATTCCCATGTTGGATACAGTGAAAGATGTTTTTGAAATGATCTGGGAAGAGCAGAAAGAAAATGGCTGGACAGATGCAGAGATTGACGGAATGACAGGCTTTGTGAAAGAGAAACGAACCTGAAAATAATCCAGTCGATCATGGGGCATAAGGATATTCAGACCACTATGGATATCTATGCAGAAGCGACAGAGGAGAAAAAACAGGAAACATTTGAACATTTGGGTGCAACAATGGATGTATTTTAAGAAGGGCTTATGAAACCTTTCATCTGACAACAGAAATAACCAAATGACATCAAATTGACAACAGATATGATTTGACAATGATTCATCATGAATGGTAATGAAGAGAAGACAATTTAATAGGAATAGCACAGCGAAGCATCACGAAGGATAATGAAGAAAAATCAAAAAAATTCCCGACGATGAAGAGCTTGGATAAATAAACCCAGTGTTTATACGGGTTTGAGGCATTTGAGTACGTCAAAGGACGCATTAAAAGACGTATTTTGGCATAGTCATTTACATCAGTATGAAAGAGTACACAATCTGAAAAGAATAAGATTCAATCGAATATGAACTGCTAAGAGGACATTTTCTAAAGAAATTTAGAAGATGTCCTCTTTTTTGCGTTATGGAGAAAATACGTCATTTGTTATGAAGTCAAAGTGAAAGGAGCACAGCAATGGATGAATCAAAGAAGAAAGATAGATATGAGGATGCAAAAAAGTTTGTAAGATATTCAGATGGTGGAATCGTCTCATCCTCATCCTAAAATCCTATCGCAAATTGATTTCTATATATAGTCTACCTTTATCAGACCATCTTGTCGACACTTTTGCATAGAAAAAGACGCCGGAGAAATTATTTTCTCCAACGCCTTTTTCAATCAGCTTAACCTTTTACGGCACCGGCCATAACACCTTCAATAATATATTTCTGACAGATCACATAAAAGACTACCAGCGGTACGATTGCAAGCACAAGAACCGCCATCATTGCGCCCCAGTCCAACTGTCCGTGACTCTGTTTTAAGAACTGTACAGCAATCGGAATGGTCTTATATTTGTTCACATTGAGTACAAGACTCGGAAGCAGATAATCATTCCATACCCACATCGCATCCAGGATTGCAATCGTGATCGTTGTCGGCTTTAAAAGTGGAAAGATCACTCTGAAATATGCCTGGATCGGACTGCATCCGTCAATGACTGCTGCCTCCTCGATTTCCATCGGAATGCCTTTGATAAAGCCGGTAAACATAAATACCGCAAGTCCCGCTCCGAATCCCAGATATACAACAATAATTCCAGCCGGATTTGCCAGATGAAGAATGTTTGAGAACTTTGAAAGGGTAAACATTACCATCTGAAACGGTACGATCATGGAAAACAGGCAAAGCATGTAGATTCCCTTGGTCATCTTATTATGTACTCTCGTAATATACCATGCACACATCGAACAGCACAGCGCGATCAGGGACACGGAACCGACGGTAATCCATAAAGATAATCCAAAGCACCGAAAGAAATCTGTGTTTTTAATACCGTTCGCATAATTCAGCCATCCACACATCGCCTTGCTGATTCCCTTTGTCCACTTATCAATTCCATCCGATAATGAAACGGAACTGATTCCAAATGGATTTCGGAAAATATACGCCTTCCGCTTAAAGGAATTCAAAAGTACGATAAAAAGCGGAGAGAGCCAAATGACCGAAATCACGGCAAATACAATTGTCAGTAACGTAGATCTTTTTGAGGTTCTTGCTGGATTCACCGTATCGGCTTTATTATTTCGAGCCATTAGCTTTCCACCTCCTTTTTGGTTGTCAATTTATTCTGTGCAATAGAAATCACTGCAACCATGATAAAGAACAATACCGCCTTTGCCTGTCCTACACCCTGCCATCCGGTAATACCGTACATTGTGTTGTAGATGTTCAATGCAAGAAGTTCCGATAATTTTCCCGGATTTCCGCCGGTGAGTGCCAGGTTCTGATCAAAAAGCTTAAATCCGTTTGTCAGTGTAAGGAATGTACATACCGCAATGGTAGGGATCAGCATTGGGATCGTGACGCTTTTTAACGTCTGCCATGCCGATGCTCCGTCGATTTTTGCAGCCTCGATGATATCACCCGGAATATTCTGGATACCCGCAATGTAAATGATCATCATGTAACCGATTTGCTGCCATGAAACAACGATGACAAGTCCCCAGAATGCCGTCCATTGTGTTGACGTGATCGTCATGCTGAACCGCTCAAGCAACACATTAAAGATCATCAGCCATATGTAGGAAAGTACAATTCCACCAATCAGGTTTGGTAAGAAAAACACTGTACGGAAAAGGTTTGTTCCCTTAAGCCCCTTCGTCAGTAACAATGCGATCGCAAATGCTACTACATTGATGATCAGCATGGTAACGATCGTAAAAAGCGCCGTATACCACAGAGAATGCAAAAATGTTGTGTCCAGCTTGCCGTTTACAACAAATATCCTGGTGTAGTTTTCCAGTCCGATCCATTTCCAATCGGTAACCGTCGTAAATTTACAGAAGGATAAAAAGATTCCGTAAATAAATGGGACGATAAAACCGATTGCAAATGCGATCATCGTCGGAAGTACGAAAACCGGCCACCATTTTCTTAATCCTTTTTCCATAATTGCCTCCTACTGTGCATCACTCTCATGTGCAAGAGCCCACTGTTCTGCCCATCCGTCTACAAATGCGCTGACAACGCCATCCCAGTCGCCGCTGTCTGAAGAGTAAGCAACAAGTGCGGATACAACGCCGGCTCTCCACTCATCTACGTTCGGAGTTGCGTTATAGCTCCATGCTACAGATGTCTTACCATCATTTACATACTTTGTTGCACACTGTGCAAGCTTATTGGATGTCTCATAGTCGCCTGTAAATGTATCAAATGTTGAGGTCAGACCCATCTGGTTTGTGAACGCATCACGACCTTCGTCAGAAGTGATGACCCACTCAAGGAAAGCGAGAGAAGCATCAATATCTTCCTGAGAAGCCTGGCTGTTGATGCCCCAGTAATTCTCCGTACCAACGGCAAGACCTTCGTTCTCATCATCAACACCGTAGTAGATCGGCATCATTGCAAGATCGTCTTCCTCGATCAGATAACCGTTTTCCGGGTTGGTAAGCGGAGAATATTCCCAGTCACCATTCTGATAGAATACTGCTTCTTCCATACCAAATTCTGACTCTGCATCCAGTGATCCTGATGCAAGTGTGCTAGGATTTGCTGCGGTATCGGTGATGTACATATCCCATACATTTTTCATATTATCCAGATATTTGTCGGACACATCTGCCTGTCCTGCGGTAAGATTGCATCCGGCATCGCGGAACTGATAATACAATGCAATGCTGGTGAGATGTCCGGAAAATCTCCAGGAAGAACCATCGTCAAGACCAGGGGATGCGATTGCCCCTGTCAGATCGGTTCCAAGTTCATCGTTAATCTCGTCTACACGGCTGTTAATATCATCACATACCGCTTTTAATGTCTCAAAATTGTTGATCTCATCAATGGATGATACAACCGCTGAATCAAGAGAACAGTAATCCTCAAGAATCTTCTTGTTATAGATCAGGCCATAACATTCATAGCAATTTGCAACGCCGGCAATCTTTCCATCATTCTCAATAACAAGAGATTTGTCGGATAAATGATCATACAATGATGTATTTTTCATGTCATATGTATATTCATTCCATGTTTTTGCATCATCCGGTTTTGATACATTAAAGATAGTCGGTGCATCGTCTTTTGCCATCTCGGAAGTCATTGTTGTGTTATAAGTTCCGGAAGCCGCTGTAAGAACCTCAACCGGTACACCGGTCTCTTCTGTATATTTAGCTGCCAGATCCTGCCAGACTCCATCAACCTCCGGCTTCATATTCAAGTAGTAAACACGACCTGTGCTACTTGCTTTTGCGGAAGTGTCTCCGCCACTCTCACCTGTAGATCCGCATCCTGCAAATAAAGATGCTGTCATTGCTGCAACCAGTCCCATTGCAATAAGTTTTTTTCTGTTCATATTTCTGCCTCCCTATAATAAAAATATTTATATTTCACACAGCAATCCTTCCGCCATGCTACCTTCTCTTGTAAAAACCGGCGTCCATTCCAATGGCGCCTCAACCACTACTTCCTGACCACCTTCATACTTTGTTCCACGACGTGCATCAACCCAACTTGCGCCTTGCGGCAGATATACCGTTCGCTCTCGCTGTCCGCCGTGAACGATCGGCGCTACCAGAACATCTGCACCGAACAGATACGCATCATCCACTTCCCATGCTTTCGCATCTTCCGGAAATTCGTAGAATAATGTTCGCATAACCGGCGAGCCTTTTTCATGTGCCTGCTTCATAATCTCCTTCGTATATGGCTTCATATTCTCTCTGAGCAGAACATATTTGGTAAGGATTTTTTCTGCTTCCTGTCCATAACTCCAGATTTCGTTGTCTGCACCGCTTGCGATCTCCTGTCCTCCGGCTGACTTTACCGACATAACATGCGGCTCTCGGTTTCCGTGAAGTCTCATAACCGGGCAAAATGTTCCAAACTGGAACCATCGGATCAGTAACTCACGAAACTCCGGATCATTGATATTGCCACCGTGAAAGCCTCCAATATCTGCGGTCCACCAAGGGATTCCTGCAAGTCCCATGTTCAGTCCCGCCTTCATCTGGTAATCCATATAAGTGTAGGTAGAAGGCACATCGCCCGACCATACAAGTGCTCCGTATTTCTGTGAACCGGCCCATGCACTTCGGATCAAGTTCACCGGATTCTCATTTCCTGTTTCTTTCATTCCGTCGTAGAATGCTTTTGCATATCCTACGGAAAAACGATTGCCGGTCTCAAGGGAACTTCCCTCATACATGCGATATGCGTCAAAATCAGGAATTGAATATTCCGGTTCTGCTTCATCCAGCCAGAACAGATCAATACCCATATCCAGATAATTTTTTCTGCAGGTTTTCCACACAAATTTCTGTGCTTCCGGATTCGTTGCATCAAAGAAATGCTGTGTTGACATCGCATAACTCTGTCCGCTGTTGGCACGAACAAGCAAGCCGTTTTCATACAGTTCCTGATAATTTACGCTGTTATCTTCCACGGTAGGCCATATGGAAACCATTACCTTAATGCCCATCTCGTGTAGTTCCTTGCACATTGCCTTCGGATCGGGCCAATACTTCGGATCAAATCCCCAGTCACCCTCGTGCACCCAGTGGAAGAAATCAATCACAATCACATTGAGCGGAAGATTTCTTTTCTTATACTCTCTTGCAATATTTAGCACTTCATCCTGCGATGCATATCTGAGTTTGCACTGCCAGAAGCCTAATCCATAATCCGGCATCATCGGAACTTTACCGGAAACATCTGCATATGCCTCCACGATTTCTGCCGGTGTATCGCCTGCTGTAATCCAGTAGTCAATCTCCTTACAGCTTTCCATGTTGAACTCAGTCCGGTTCATTGCCAGATCACAGGTTCCGATTCCCGGATTGTTCCAAAGCAATCCATAACCTTTGGATGATAATAAAAACGGAACACTCGCCTGCGTATTTTTCGGCATCATTTCAAGATGACAGCCCTTTAAGTTCAGGTATGGATGTTGATACTGTCCCATTCCGTATAACTTCTCATTATCGTCTGATTCAAACTTAACGGATATCCGGTAATTATCACCACCGACATTGTGATACATACGTCCTGCGGTTCTCAGCTGAATGATAGTGTTCAGATCATTGTCCGCCTCTGAGCCGTACTCAGATCCACGGTAATACTCTTTCAGCAGCACTTCCCCGTTTGTATCAAGGAAGGTAATTCTTCCGAACTCTGTTACAACTGCGGTAATCTGGCCGTTGCTGATCGTCGCTTTTTTATCTTCTACTTTGATCTCAGCCTTTTGTTTCGAATCGTTTGTCAGTGCCCAATCTCTTCCGGTAAATTGCACATTTTCGGTTGCCCGTACACGAAGACCGGAACCATATGCATAAATCTCCATGATTTCCTGTCTGCGCTTAAATTTAAGAACATTGTTCTCCTCCCAAATAAATGCCATCGCTCCCCAACCTTTCTTTTTTTTATTTTCTTTGTTTTCTTTACGGAAATTATATATTGCAAAAAGCACTCATTCTAACAGATTTCTGTAAATAAATAACACTATTTCGTAATAAAATATAAATTTTATTTGAAAGTATGATATAATTAACAATAATTTAGTACTATTTTTATGCAACTGTTATAATTGGAGAAATCAATGAAAAACCGATATTATTTTGAACAAAGTCATTTAATGGGTAATGGATGTGTATACTTTTGGAAGCTTTCCAGCGAACTTTATCCGATACTCATTTATTTTAATCACCATAAAGAACCGGAAATTGTACAAATCGTGGAAGGAATTCTCCATCTTTATGTCGATAATCAGGATACCATCCTGCACAAAGGTGATATAGCGATCATTAATTCCGGCCAGCTTCATCACGGTGTGAAAGAAGGGGATAAGACTTGTATTGTCAATGTTTATGTTTTGGATCTGAAAGAACTGTGTACCGGCAACAATGTCTCCAATGGTCCGCTTTTTGATTCTTTATATAAAAATAAGATCTGGTTTACACCATTTCTCGATCCGTCCACAACCGGCTATAACGAAATAATTGATATTTTAAGTTCTATGGAACATCTGTGGAAAACTCGCCAACCGGCCTGGGAAATGCAGATGAAAAGCCTGTTTTTCGGACTTCTATATATATTTTTTTCACACTCCGATACGCTCTTACTGAACCACTCACCTATGGATGTGAAATCCTATGACAAGCAGCAAAAGATGCAGAAACTGATCGATTATCTGGAACAGCACTACCAGGAGCGAATCACGGTTGCAGAGATGGCGGATTATCTCTATATGGGCGCCGATAATTTTTACAAGTTCATGGTATCACTAACCGGAGAATCTCCTATTACTTTTGTCAACCATTTTCGGCTTTTAAAAGCGGTCAATCTTCTTCAAAACACAGAAATGTCGATCACGGAAATATCGCTTAGCTGCGGTTTTCCCAACATCAGTTATTTTTCGAGATGCTTTCGAAAATATTACGGCTGTACACCGAGACAGATCCGGCTCAACGCCAAAAAAGAGTAAGGGGTTCCATCTTTGAACTCCTTACTCCATTCTTATTTTGTCAACAAAAAATATGATGATATTAAGCAGGATATGCTTAATATTGTTTTGATTGGATTGGCAAAGAAGTTACCTCGTCAGGATGAAAAGCATGAATTACATCGTCTGTTGGGGGCATTGCTTTCAAAGAGTCTTACACAAAGCGGGAAGCTAAATATAATTGAGAAAGAGTACGATATTCCATTAGAAGAAGATTTAAGAAAGAATTTTTCGAGAATCCGAAGACAGATCGGTTACGGAAGTTTTTACAAACTTTTACTTACGGGAGTGGAGAGGATAAAGAACGGACATACTAACAAAAAAGTTGGAGGTATGTCATGAAACCCAAAAATTACACGGATAAATCAGCGATGCTTGTAGGAACGGATGCAGATCCGGTTACCGCAGAACCAAAACATTTTGCGGAGAACACACCGGAACAGGAAAAAGAAAATGCCGCAATCCGGCAGAGCAGTATGTACAACGACAAAAACCGCGCACGCATAGATAACAATCAGTTTTTTGAAACAAGAAGTAATCCTTTGAGCAGCAAGGGGAATTGAGGATTTGCTTGACAAAGGTTCTGTCCGAACATCATAATGAATGATAGAGATATCATGTAAAACAGGACGGAGCATAGTATGAATCAGATTTGCAGGGACATTTTCCGGGCGATTCATGAGGGAAAGTGGCTGAAAATCGAATATCGGAACAAAGCGGATCAGATTACAAAATACTGGATTGGAATCCGTGATCTTGATCCGGCAAAACGTACCCTCAAAGTAGATGGTCTGCACCTCGGAATGTATACACTGGGGGAATATGACAAAATTTTTGTGGATTCCATTCTGTCCACGGAAGTCATTGAAGGAACGTACTGTCCGGAAAACAGGCAGCTGATCGAAGATATCGAGATGCATCCGGAGCGCTATAAAACTATTTTTTCCAGCTCTGCAAATCTGAAAATACTAAATTATCTGGAACTGTGTAACCGCATGGATACGACACCTTACATCACCGATTATGATCTGATCCATTATATCGATGGGGATCGTGTGAAAAACGGACGGTATGCACTTAACGATCAGCAGTTTCAGGAGGTCGTGTCAAATTTCCAGTATTCCCTGTCTCACGAAAAGAAAAAGAGCACCAATTTAAGAATTAAGAAACTGGCACTCAATGTATTGAGTATTCATACGGCGAAGGGGTTGTACGTTCTGGCATACCGGAACCTGAACTTTGATGTGAAAAACAGAGTGTTTCAGCCGGATGAAGATATCACAGTCTGCACACAGTTTGGCATTGACGGACAGACGGAAAATGCGCGTAAATTTCTGGATGCGGACGAGTACGAACTGCTGGAAGATTTTGAAAACAATCTGGAAAAAATCAAAGATGCGATTACCGGTCATGGCGGGCAAAAGCCAGTCGTAGATGATATGCCGTATGTGCTGGGGCTTGGGATGGATGTAGTGTTGAATCTGCATGACGAGTACAAAGCCATACTTGATATGTTTGAAAAGCAGCAGGTTACTTATCCAGTCAAAGCCTTCTTCGGGGAATTGTTAGAACGGCCGCGCCGCACCAAGGCGTATCCGATTGCACTGATCAATCAGAACATCAATCTGGATCAGCTGCTGGCGATCAACAACGCCATGAAATATCCGCTTGCCTACATACAGGGGCCACCGGGCACGGGAAAAACAAATACGATTATTAACACAATAGTAACGGCGTTTTTTAACAATACGACCGTTTTATTTGCGTCCTACAATAACGTTCCAATCGACAATGTATTTGAAAAACTGACACATCTTGAGTACCATGGACAGACCATTCCGTTTCCGGTACTGCGGCTTGGGAATATAGACAAAGTTAAAGCTGCAATCAGCTACATCAACCGCCTGCGAAATCAGGTGCAGACCGTAAAAATATTTACGTCCACGCTCGATAAGCGCAAGGATGACAGGGTTGACCGTGCAAAACGTCTTTCTGCGAGATTGAAAGAGTATGAGGAAATTCTGGATTTAAAGGAGCGGAAAGAGACACTTTCGCATCTCATGGAATACCAGGAACATATTAAAAATGCCATGAATCTGCTCCCGTTTCAGATGGACCTGCAGGGATACCAGATGCAGAAGCTCGATCAGAGAATCCATCAGATTGGCGAAATTTCTGATTCGGATGCCCTGCAGCTTCTCGACCGCAACGAAGAAGAATTTTATCAGTATTTATTTTATACGTCTGCGCGTTATATCAAGACACTGGAAGAACCCAAATATCAGGAACTGCGGGAGATTTTAGATTCCGGAGAAAATCCAGAGACACAGGCGCGGGCATTCAACAAATACATGCAGAAATCCGAAAATGTAAAAAAGCTGCAGCGTGTTTTTCCAATCATTATCACTACCTGCATATCGGCACATAAGATTGGGGAACCAGAGCCGCTGTTTGACATGACCATTATGGACGAGGCCAGCCAGTGCAATGTTGCGATCTCTCTTGTCCCGATTATCCGTGGAGAGAAACTGATGCTTGTGGGAGATCCGCAGCAGCTGAATCCGGTTATTCTGCTCGGAGAACTGATCAACCGCAAGCTGCGACGGCGGTATCATGTGGCAGAGGAATATGATTACAGAAAGAATTCGATTTACAAAACGTATCTGGCATGTGATGCGGTGAGTGATGAAGTGCTTTTGCGCAGCCATTACCGCTGCAACAGAGAAATTATTGGATTTAACAATAAAAAATATTACAATTCCAAACTGCAGATCTGTTCAAAAAGCAAAGAGCCGGAGCCACTTGTCTATGTAGATGTAAAAAGTGACCGTGCCGAGATCAAAAATACATCTCCGGTGGAAGCAGACGAGGTCATTGCATACGCGAAGCAGAACACGGACAAAAGTATCGCGGTGATCACACCGTTTGTAAACCAGCGGGCACTGATCGAGCAGGCGATCAAAGAAAACCACCTCGAAAATTTAGTCTGTGGAACGGTGCATGCTTTTCAGGGAGATGAAAAGGATGTGGTGCTTTTTTCCACGGCACTGTCCGACCGCACCAATGCTGGTACCTATCAGTGGCTGAAAAACAATAAGGAACTGATCAATGTTGCAACCTCACGGGCGAAAGACAAACTTGTTCTGCTCGCAGACAGCAAAGAACTGGAGCGTCTGCATGCAGGACAGGCAGACGATGATCTTTATGAACTTGCGCAGTACATCAAAACCAACGGGAAGTCAGAGATTACGGAAAAACATATCAGTTCCCGTGCACTTGGCATCCAGCCGTTTTCTACCGCTACCGAAAATGCGTTTCTCGAAAACCTGACGCATGCGCTCGAAAATATCTGGCTTTCCCAGAGTAAGTATGTGATCCACAAAGAAGTTGCCATATCGCAGGTGTTTCAGGACAACATGACATATGATGATCTGTTTTATATGGGGCGCTTTGATTTTGTTGTGTACGAAAAACAGGGAAAAAAGGAACTGCCGGTTCTGGCAATCGAACTTGACGGGAAAGAGCATTTTGAAGATGCGGTGGTGCAGGAGCGCGATCGGAAGAAAAATGCCATCTGTCAGGCACACAATATGGAGATTATACGGGTGGAGAATTCTTATGCCAGAAGGTATAATCATATTAAGGGAATTCTGATGGATTATTTTTCGAGGGTGCATTAAAAGAAAAATGCATTTTTTGTTATGAAAATATAGCAAATCCCAAAAATCAGTGCTAAAATATACACAATTCATCCGTGCAGAAATGCGGCCTTCGGGCTTTCACATGACACTTTTTTCGATAGCGTAGGCTTAGCGGTGTTATCATGTTGAAGCGGATGAATTTTTATGTTTACAGAAAAGGGAAACGTGTCAGTAAGGAGAAACTGGTGAAAAAACAAAAAGGAATGATCATCACTGCGGCCGTGTTACTTGCAGCCGCCGCAGTCGTAACCGGAAGCCGTCTGATCCGGCATCCGGAAAAATCAAACACAAAAAAGTCTGAGGTTGCGAATCAGGAGAACAGTGAAAAAGAACAGGATCACAGGACTTCAGGGACAGAACTGAGTGAGAAAAAACAAAACATGAACAAAAGTATCACAGAGGAAGCGTTCTATATTTCCAAAATCCCGGACGATATTTTTGAGAAGATGCAGGGAAAATCATACAAGGCAGACTGTGCCGTACCGCGGGAAGATCTCCGCTATCTTCATGTGCTCCACATGGGGTTTGACGGTCAGACAAAAGAGGGAGAACTTGTGGTAAATAAAGCCATTGCAGAGGATGTCCTTGCCATTTTCAGGCAGTTGTATGAGGCAGAATATCCCATTGAAAAAGTCCGGCTGGTGGATGAATACGATGCGGATGATGAGGCATCCATGAGCGATAACAATTCCTCCGCGTTTAATTTCCGTTTCATTTCCCACACGACAAAAATCTCAAAACACGGTCTGGGCATGGCAGTCGACATCAATACGCTTTATAACCCCTATGTAAAAACCGTCAACGGAAAGCTGTCGATTGAGCCTGCAAACGCAGAAGCATATGTTGACCGGAGTGGGGATTTTCCGCACAAGATCGATCACAATGATCTGTGTTACAAGCTTTTTACCCGATATGGATTTACCTGGGGTGGGGATTGGACACATTCGAAGGATTACCAGCATTTTGAAAAAGACTGATGGAAAGTTGTAGGGACATATAGAGAAAAAGATGTAATGTATGTCCCACTGTAAAGGAGTGGTGAGACATATAGAGAAAAAGATATAATGTATGTCCCACTGTAAAGGAGTGGTGGGACATATAGAGAAAAAGATATAATGTATGTCCTGTTGTAAAGGAGAGATGGGACATAAGAGAATAGATATTTCACATATGTCCCATGCGGACAATATGGGGGGACATAAAAGAATACATTTCCTATATATGTCCCATAAGAGCAAATGGAGAGGTCAACCAGCATTGGTGCAATTGGTGCCTGACACCATAAACTTCGTGAGCTTTCGCCGAAGGCGAAGGAAGCGCTCGAAGCCTATAAGGCAGTCAGTTGATTGGTAAATTTTAATATGCTCCATTTGGACGTGAGAGAGTGTTAAGAATCTCATGTGTTCCAAGTGGAGCTTTTTTATGGTTATTTTTATTTATATGTTGTAAAATGAAATAAATATAAAAATTTTGTATTATTTTAACCCCCTTTTTTATTTTGATTCGTCTATATAATATCAGAGATAAAAGAGAGGTTAGAAATATGGAGAAAAGTTGGATGTTAGTTGATGAAAAGGTTATTCAAGATGCAATAAACAAAGAAGAGAATGCTATAAATTTAATTTATGAACAAACGATAAATTCGGCATATTTTGTTGCACAAACCCATGCGTGTAATATTTCGTATATAAATGATATTTTGCAGGATTCTTATATTCGGGTGTTTGAACACTTGGATACACTACATGATTATACCAAATTGCAATCATGGATTAATGCTATCGTGCGAAATAAGGCATTGGATTATAATCGAAAATGTAAAGAATGGACATTTTCAGATTTAATATCAGACGGGGATGAAGAATGGGATACAGAGGATGAAAACGGTAAATTTATTCCTGAAAAAGAAGTTGACTATGTAGAAACACGAAAAATTATGATGCAGATTATTAGCGCGTTACCATCAGATCAACGTATTTGTGTGTATATGCGGTATTATGATCAACTTTCGGTAAATGAAATTGCGCAAGAACTTCAGTGTAATTCAGAAACAGTGAAAAGCCGAATTCGATACGCTAAAAAGAAGTTAAAAGAAAGCGTGCTTGAATTAGAGAAGCAGGGAACAAAGCTATATGCGATTCCGATTATTCCTTGTTTGTGCTGGATTTTTCAGGAGGAAGCAAAAGCATCGGTTTGCCCAAAGGAGGTAGCTATAGCGGTAAATAGGAACATCAGATATTGGGCGCATGAAAATATGATAGCTTCAACTACGGGAAAAGTGACATTGGCTGGAAGTAATATGGTCAAACCAATTGCAATTGGTTTATCTGTTGCTTTGGTGACCACTTCTCTCGGATATTTTGGAACTTCCGCATTTATTAGTAATAAACTCGGAAAGCGAGAATCTTTGCATGTGGCTCAATCAATGAACTCCGAAAGCGAAGGTGGAATAGAACAAAGTAGCGAGGAGTTTGAAAATAACGATGATATGCAATATGAGTTTTTCGCAGATGACATTGCATGGAAACGTTATTCGGATGCACTGTCGAATTTATTTTATGCAAATACATTTCCTGATAAAAAAGATACAGACAGTTGGCATGAAAAAATTGATGGCATGGATCCAGATAGTATAGAGTATCGATTTAGTATCCAGGATATTGATGGAGATGGTGAAGATGAATTAATGATTTACGCATATGGTGGCTATATGGCAGCGACTTTTGATGCAGTCTATAAATATGATAGTTCTGCAGATGGACTAAACAAAATGCTGGGGTTTGGAAACGAGGGCGATTTATATGAGAATGGAAGTATTGTAAGCAACGACCACGGAGCACAAACAATTTATTATTATGATAAAGAGGCACAACAATATTATGATAAAGGAACTTTTTACTTAACGGAGGCCGTGGATGAATTAGAAACATATGATTTGAATGGAAACGGTGAAATTTGTATAAAAGGCGATACAACATATTGCGATGATTCTGAATTTGATGAGATAATGGAAAAATATGCAGAAGGGGCTGTTGTAGAGAGCTTTGAAGAAATGCCGATATTGACGCATGAAACTATAGTTGATGTTGCAAAAACAGCAAGTGATAGAATTTTAGAGAGATATAAAGTCATAGCAGATGAAGAAAATGATTGGGGAATTTTGCTATTGCAACCGTATAATTGGAATTTTACGGAAGTAAGAGCTTCGTTAACGAAAGATCTAGTGGCTAACGGAATGGAATATAAGATGTTAGATGGAGAGTTTGGAAAGATGGAGGATCCTTATACGTATGGGGCTGAATACGAACTCTATGATAAAAATGAAAAAATTATCAAAGCAGAAATTGTAGATGGCGGAGGGATTACATTTTATAGACCGATAGATGGTGTGAGCGTATTTGGAAGCAAGGTTGGAGACCAAGAAGAAAAACTCTTGCATAATATGAAGGCGTTGGGCTTGTATAAAGTTAAGGAAGGCGTTTATTATTCGGGGGAATCAGAATACAATTGTGCTATTGAATATAGTGTTGATGAGAATGGTAAAATAAGCAAAATTGATTTACGTCCATATTGTAAATTCGCAGAATAAAAGCATAAGGAGTAGAGTTTATGTATTGTAGAAGATGTGGAAGACCGGTTAAGGATAATGAATTGTTCTGCAAAAATTGTGGCACAAAATTAAGAGATGAAACCGAATTACATATGATGCCTGAACGTACCAAGAAAAAAAGGAAAGGGGGTTACATAGTTGTATCAGCGTTACTTGGATTACTGTTAGGTGTTGTGGCTGCGATTGGAGTAAAGTGGAAAGATTTAAAATCACCACACGAAGTTGACTCTCAGATTATGACGAGTGAGAAACATATAAATTCGACACAGGATTTGCAGATGGAATCATCAATTGGAACCGAAACAACTGAGACAAAGTTAGAGGTGTTGAATACCGAAAATTCAGAGATGCCAGCAATTTCGATGGAAAATATTCAGCGGGTTTCAGCTAGTTCTTATTTGAAGGAAAAGAGTATTCAGCATATACCGGAACGGTTAATCGATCAAGATACAACAACTGCTTGGGTGGAAGGTGTTTCTGGAACTGGTGAGGGCGAATTTGTTTGCTTTGAGCTTGATGGTAGCTATACAATTAATGGAATAAAGATTTGGAATGGTTATCAGAAGAGTGAAGATTTATATTACAAGAATGCACGACCACAAAAACTAGAAGTGGAGTTCTCTGATGGAACATCAGAACGTCTTAAGTTACAAGATAATGTAGATGGGAGCCAAACGTTCTATTTTGATGGAAGAATTACATCATATGTAAAAATATCAATTCTTTCTACATACAAAGGAAGCAAATATGAGGATACTGTAATGTCAGAAATTGAGTTGTTTTAAAATGAAGGAGAAACAAGATATGAAAAAACGAAATATTATAAGGGGATTTCTTGTACTTGTAATGGTAGTAATGACAGGCTTTTTTATTAATCTAGAAATAACAAAAGCAGATGAGAAAAACACAGAAAATTATCATTTAATACCTTGGGATGATGGACAATCTGGTACATATTGGATGGATGGATATTTATATTGGATCGATATGAAAAAGAAAAAAATATCTAGGTATTCGGATGAAGAAATGACAAAAGAGGAAGTTCTGGTTGAGGCAGATAAGGGAACATGTATCGGCGAGTGCGGACTACTTTATGATGACATTATTTATTATGTACTTATAGATAATAAAACGCATGCAGGAAATTTGTATTCGTATAATTTGAAATCGAGAGAAAGCAATAAATTAGGAGCTGCAAGGGAATTGCAGAGACTAGAGGTACTAGTGGATGGAAAGATTTATGGATGTGGATATACGAAAACTGGAAATCCAGAGGTGTTTTTGTATGATTTAAAGGGAAAAAAGTTAAAACAGATATGCAAGAATGGTTATTTTGGACAGATTGTTGGAAAATACATTGCAATTCAGACAATTTCATCATCAGGAAAGTCTGGAATGACATTGTATAGAAAGTCTGATGGTCAGAAAATAAAAACGATTACTAGTAATTGCAGTTATTATGAGTTCATAGATAACACGTTTTATTATGTGGAACCGATTGCAGAATTTAAGTATAAGATAAAGTCTTATAACATCGAAAAAAAGAAGACGATCACATATGGAACCATAAAGGCAAATGAGTTTGGGGCAATCACTTCAAAGTATTTGTATTATAGCAATGGACCGATGATTGGAGAATGCAAATATTACAAGTATAGTTTTGCAAAGAAAAAAAGTATAAGGATTACAGAAGAAGCGTTTCAATATTAAATAAAATCAAGTATAATTATTAAAGGTTAAAGGAGGAAAAAGTTATGAAGAAAATAATTGGTAAGATTGCAAATTGGATATTGGTATGTGGTTTGCTGATAACAATGATTCCTGTTGTTACCAAAGCAGATTCAACATATACGAGAATAATGCCAGGGTACACATCTGATTTAGCAACAACAATTCCAGTTGATGGTACAGACTACGTTGCTACATTTGAATCTGGAGATATTGAAAATATGTATTTTTCTTTTGAAGTGCCGGAATCATCTGATAATTTTTATTCTATTTATTACAAGAATTTGTCGGTGGATTGTAGAACTTCATTTACGATAGAATCATCCGTAGGGGAGGTTATACATGAGTGCTCATATCTTAGGGCGTCGGATGGTTGTTATTATAATAAAAAATTGCCTTCAGGTACATATATTTTAAAAGTTCATCAAGGCAATTCAAAAAAAGGAAATATAAAAATTAATGTTTCTTCTCGAAAAGATGATGTTGGGGATTCTTGGGAAAGTGCCAAAAAAATAGTGGAAGGAAAGACTTTGCAGGGGTCATTAGATGGGGCATATGATAATGATTACTATAAATTTGTTGTTCCTGAAAATGGTACGTATGAGATTTATGCAAAAAATCTTTCTATAGCAAGTAAAACATATTTTGGCGTCTATTCTTCATCTGAAGAGTTGATGGGGGATCGAACATATATAGGGAAAAATGAGGATGGATACATTCATCTAAAATGTACTAAGGGCGACGTATATTATTTAAGATATTGTTATCAATATTCTGATTATCAGGAAAGCGATTTTGGTAATTATAAAATATATGTAAAGAATATAAAACCTAGTAAAATAAAGCGCATAAATGTAAAAAATACTAAATCTAAAGAGGTAAAGATTTCTTGGAGTAAAATTTCTGATGCAAGCGGATACGAGGTGCAGACCGCAACAGATAAAAAGTTTACAAATAGTAAAACGTTTGATGAGTCAGATGCAAATATAAAATTGTATTCTCGATCGAAAGGGACTTTTTATGTAAGGATTCGTGCATATAAGACTATTGACGGAACGACATATTATGGAAATTATTCTTCAATTAAGAAAATCAAGTTTAAATAGGGAGTATCATAGCTCCTCTTGAATAGATAATAGTTAACCTTTTGAGTAGGAGAGGCTATGTGTGAAACGGTAAGCGAAGCGATAAAGGATGAAATTAAAAAGATTCTAGTGTTTTCCATGTGGAATGTTGTGCATGCATTTAAAACGTAATCCTGAGCCAAAAGGTGGGACATAAGAGCAAACGGAAAATTTTTCCTTGACATATCTGTACAGGGGAATATAATAGTCATCGAAAAGAAAATATTGTTCACCGAAATTCGTTGACGAGAACAGCATCGTATCTTATCGTTATTTTCAGAGAGCCTGTGGGTGGTGCGAACAGGTAGTAGCCGGATATGGATGATCCTCTCTAAGAAGCGGGCTGAAAGCAGACAACTGTGAGTAAACTTTGCCGGTTTCCTCCGTTATGGGATAGCATATGTTGGTATGTGAAGTGTCACAGAGTTTTTCTGTGGAATCAGGGTGGTAACGCGGATTTTATTCGTCCCTTTCCAGAGTAGTATCTGGGAAGGGACTTTTTTAATGTCTGAATTCGTTTTTCAGTGAACAGACCAAGGAGGAAAAGTTTATGAAAGCACTACAAAAACTCAGCAAATGGTTATCGGACTACACATCAATTGTGGTAATTGCGATTGCGGTAGTAACATTTATCGTTCCGGGAATGATGGGATGGGTAAACCATCAGTTATTTACCGATCCGGTTTCCAATAAGTTTACAAGTCAGTCGATCATCATCGGTATTATTATGTTCAGTATGGGTCTGACACTGACAACGCAGGATTTTAAAATTCTGGCACAGAGACCATTCGATATCTGTGTTGGTGCACTGGCACAGTATCTGATTATGCCGTTTCTGGCATTCGCACTGACGAAAGTGCTGCATCTTCCAGCAGGCATTGCACTGGGACTCATTCTGGTAGGTTGTTGTCCGGGTGGTGTGTCATCCAACATCATGTCGTATCTCTGTGGTGGAGATGTGGCATTTTCCGTAGGAATGACAACCGTATCCACCATTCTTTCCCCGATCATGACACCACTTATGGTTTCTCTTCTGGCAAGCGGAACCAATATTTCCATCAAGGCACTGCCAATGCTTGTTTCTATTGTGGAAACGGTTATTCTTCCGGTAGCACTGGGCTTTCTTCTCAACTATCTGCTGGGAAAAAAGAAAATGTTCAGTGAGTTACAGAAAATTATGCCGGGTGTGGCAGTACTGGGGCTGGCGTGTGTTGTTGGTGGTGTGGTATCTTCCCAGGGCGCGAAGTTCTTCCAGTCCGGAGCTGTAATCTTTGTAGCTGTTTTTCTTCACAATGGACTTGGTTATCTGCTTGGTTATGGAGCAGGAAAACTTGTTGGCATGAATACCGCCAAAAAGAGAACCATTGCCATCGAAGTTGGCATGCAGAATGCGGGACTGGCAACAAACCTTGCCACAACGACCGCACAGTTTTCCGCAACACCGGAGTCTGCGATCATCTGCGCAGTTTCCTGCACCTGGCATTCTATTTCCGGAACGCTGCTTGCCGGCATGTTTGCAGCTTATGATAAACACAAACAGAAAAATGCATAAGTTTTTCTATTGACATAGACATGGGAATGATGTAACATAACGGTGTTATCTAACATAACAACGTTATGTTACATTTTTATTTACAGGGAGCGTACCATGGCAGGAAAGAAAATACATGACAGCGAGACGAAGATACACCTGATCCAATGTGCCAAAAAAGAATTTATGGAAAAAGGGTTTGTGGGGGCATCTCTCCGCGGAATCTGCCAGAAGGCGGGTGTGACCACAGGGGCACTGTATTTTTTCTTTCAGGACAAGGACGATCTGTTCTGTGAGGTGGTAGGAAATTTTATGGATCGGCTCAATGAGATTTTGCGGGAGCATTTTTCTTTTGAAGTCAGGGAGATGGAGAGCGGCAAAGCAAAAGAGCATGATGACAGCAGCGATTTTGAAGCAGTCGCACAGGTTGTCCATGAACTGTACACCTACCGGGATGAAGTGCTTCTAGTGCTGACAAAAGCGCAGGGATCAAGCATGGAACGTATGCCGGACCGGCTGGTCGACCAGATGGATGAGCACAATGCATTTATCTGTGAAGCGATGTGCAAAGCTTACCATGTGCCGATGGTGGAACAAAGCGTTGTACACTGGATGTCCCATTCACAGATCGATATGTTTATATTTATGGTAACGCACATTGATGACGAGGAAGAAGCACTGCGGTTTGCGGAAAAAGGTGTAAAATATCTGCTGGCAGGCTGGTACGGACTCGTCAGACCGTAGGCTGTCCGCATGTTTTGACGGAAGGTCGGGAAAAGAAGCACAGATCGTCCGCGTTTGGACAAAAGGTTTAGAAAAGAAGCACAGGTCTTTCGCTTTTTGCGGGAGACCTAAAAAAAGAACCAGAGGTTAGATGAAACTAATATTAGTATGAAAAGTAAAACCAAAAAGAAAGGGAGTTTCTATGTCAGAAGAAGAAAAGAAGTTTTTGGAAATTGTAGATTTAAAGAAAGGATTCGGAAGTGGACAGACGCGGCAGGAAGTCCTGCGCGGCATGAATTTTTCCGTTGCAAAAGGGGAGTTCTGTGTGCTGTTAGGACCATCCGGTTCCGGAAAATCCACACTGCTCAATATCATTGGCGGGATTGACAACGCTGATTCCGGTTACATCAATATCAACGGCGATAAGTTAGAGGATATGAGTGAGAAAAAGCTGACACAGTACCGCAGAAAACATCTCGGCTATGTATTCCAGATGTACAATCTGATTGGAAATCTAAACGTGAAGGAAAACATCGAAGTGGGAGCGTATCTGTCAGACAATGCGCTTGATATTGATGATCTGTTACATACGCTCGGACTTTACGAGCACCGCTACAAACTGCCGAACCAGTTGTCCGGCGGCCAGCAGCAGCGTGTTTCCATCGGCCGTGCGATTGTAAAAAATCCGGATATCCTGCTCTGCGATGAGCCAACGGGAGCACTTGACTACAATACGTCCAAGGAAATCTTAAAACTGATCGAGGAGGTCAATCAAAAATACGGCAACACGATCATTATGGTAACGCATAACGAGGCCATCAAAAATATGGCAGACCATGTGATCAAGCTCCGTGACGGTGCGGTGCGCCACAACGACATCAATACAAACAAGGTATCCGCGGAAGATCTGGAATGGTAAGGGGGCTGCTATGAAAAAAATCAAAAATCCCATGATCAGGAGAATACCGAAAGAACTGATCGGGGACTGGAAAAAATATCTGGTTGTATTCCTGTTTCTTGTGCTCACGATCGGCTTTGTGTCCGGTATGTATGTGGCAAACGAGAGTATGATTACTTCGGCAAACGAAGGCGTGACAAAATACAAACAGGAAGACGGTCATTTTGAGCTAAAAAAACAGGCAGATGCCACCTTGCTTTCGGCAATTGAGACCGGTGAAAAAGCGGATTTTAAGGCAACAAAGACAACATTGTATGAAAACTTTTTCCGAAATGAGGAAGAAGATTATAATAACGACGGGAAAAAGGATGGAACGATTCGCGTATTTGCAAAGACAAAGGATATCAACCTGGCATGTATGCTGCAGGGAAGTTTTCCACAGAAGGCGGATGAAATTGCCATTGACCGTATGCACGCCGACAACGTCGGAATAAAGGTGGGAGATACCGTCACAGTTTCCGGAGAGACTTATAAAGTTGTGGGACTGCTTGCGTATGTCAATTACTCCACCTTACATGAAAAGACCACAGATCTGATGTTTGATGCACTGAAATTTGATGTGGCAATGGTGACACAGGACGGTTTCGACCGGCTGCACAAGAGTATTCACTATACTTATGCATGGAAATATGAAACGGAGCCTGCGGATGAGGCCGGGGAAAAAACACGCTCTGATAATTTTATGCGTGCATTGCTCACACAGGTGGTTGTTGCGGACAATGAGCTCGAAGATTACACACCGAAATACGGAAATCCGGCGATCAATTTTGCAACCGATGATATGGGATCGGACAAAGCCATGGGCGGTGTGCTGCTGGATATCCTTGTGGTAATCATCGCATTTATCTTTGCCGTGACGATCAGCAATACGATTGCAAAAGAGTCCTCCGCGATCGGAACGCTGCGCGCGTCCGGTTACACGAAGGGAGAGCTGGTGCGGCACTATCTGTCCATGCCGGTTATTGTAACACTGCTGGCTGCGATTGTCGGAAATATACTCGGCTATACGGTGTTTAAAAATATTGTTGTGTCGATGTATTACAACAGTTACAGTCTGCCAACGTATTACACGATCTGGAATCCGGATGCATTCTTTAAGACCACGGTGGTTCCGGTGATCCTGATGCTGGTTGTCAACCTGATTGTGATCGTGCGCATGATGCAGCATACACCACTGCAGTTTTTACGTCATGATTTAAAAAAGGCAAAGAACAAAAAAGCCATGCGTCTGCCGAGATGGAGCTTTTTAAGCCGTTTCCGTCTGCGTATCATGTTCCAGAATGTTGCAAACTATCTGATCTTGTTTGTCGGTATTTTCTTTATCATGATCATGCTTGCGATGGCGGTCGGTATGCCGGATACGCTCGATTATTACAAGAGCAATACGGATGGCATGATGTTTGCAAAATACCAGTATGTGCTCAAATCCTATGAGGATGACGATAATAAACTGATTACGACAGAAAATAAAGATGCGGAGAAGTTTGACATGACCTCACTCGTAAAAAAGAGTGATGTGCTTGATGAGGAGATCTCGGTATATGGAATCGCGGACACCAGCAACTATGTAAAGATCAAAAAGTTAAGTTCGCTCAAGAAAAATGAAGTTTATATTTCCACTTCGTTTGCTGACAAGTATGGACTTACCGTTGGCGATACCGTATCGCTGGATGAAAAGTATGAAAACAAATCTTACAAGTTTAAAGTTGCGGGATTTTATGACAAGTCCCAAAGTCTTGCGCTCTTTATGTCGATTGACAATTACGGAAAAGTATTTGACTTAAAGGAAAATGAATTCAGTGGATTTTTATCCGACAGCAGGATTACAGATATTGATGAGGAAAATATTGCAACGACCATTACGATAAGAGATATTACAAAGATGGCAGATCAGCTTGACCATTCGATGGGATCGTACATGAATTATTTCCAGATTCTTTGTATTCTTCTGGCTGCGGTTATGATCTATCTTCTGACGAAACTGATTATTGAGAAGAATGAAAATGCGATTTCCATGACAAAAATCCTTGGATACGAAAACAAAGAGATCGCGAGTCTGTATCTGCTTTCGACGAGTATTGTGGTTGTAATCGCGGATCTCATCAGTGTGATTCTTGGAACACTTGTTATGGCCGCGGCATGGCGGATGATGCTCTTTTCCTACAGCGGCTGGTTCGCTTTTCGCGTAACACCGATTGGTTATGCAAAAATGTTTGGATTTGTGCTGATCGGATATCTGATTGTTATGGTATTTGATTTCCAGAGAATCAAGAAGATTCCGATGGATCAGGCTTTGAAAAATGTAGAGTAAACAAAGAAAATAAAAAGAACTGGTACTTTGGAGAGGTACATAAAACGCCCCGGTAGTTGTAGCTGCCGGGGCGTTAATTTATGTAATGTGGGATTACGCCTGCTCACCAAGAGAGGTATTACGCAGTACCGCAAGAATGATGATAGCATATACCCCGCCGATCAGAGCGGTAATTAACTGTGTGACAGAAAATTGAAGCTGCAGGACATGTAACATTGGCTGCATTTTTGCCGGGAGCATATTCGGCAGAATGATAAGAGAAATCAAAATTCCCATAAACAGAGCCTTTAATACAGCGCCAATTACAATGGATACGGGCAAACCGGCTTTTTTACCGAATTTACTGCGGAGCAGGGCAACTGCCAGAACGAGAATGATATTTCCAATCATAATACATGGGAACATTGCAGGAATGGCTGCCATAATCGGGCTTCCGGTGATGAAAAAGGAAGTGATTGGAGTGATCACGCTTAAAATGATGCCACAGGCCAGACCAGCGTATACCGTGGTTAAAATCAGAGCGGCATTGATGATCGGGCCTGTGATGTATACATTCAGGTTTTTGAAAAACTGGCTTACAATGCAGATTGCGAGTAAAATTGCTGTAACAGTGATTTGTCTTGTTTTTAATTTCATAAATTTATCCTCCTAAAATTCGTATCATGGTAATGATACTCTTAAAGGCACCGAAATGCAACGACACGGGGATTTTATCTTGTGTTACCATAAAAAATGAGGTAGAGTAAAGACAGTGAAAAGATATTTTGCTCCTACAGGGGGATAAAAACTGTCGAATGTTTAGAAAGAGGAGTGTATATGAAAAAGGGGATAGTATTTCTAATTGTATTTTTGATGGTCATCAGTTTCCCGATATGCGGATATGCGAAGGGGAAGGAGAAAATTTATCTGGACTCTTCCTGGAAATATGCGGATCATGCCAGAATTACATCGGGCTATGCCGTTATGTACAAGGCGAAAAAGAACCGGAAGGACATTGTGATTGCAGTCAATGCGGGACATGGGACGAAAGGCGGTTCATCGGTCAAAACGCTGTGTCATCCGGATGGCTCTGCAAAAGTAACGGGAGGGACAACGGCAGCCGGATCTATCAAAGCTGTGGCTGTGTCGGATGGCATGGCATTCCGTGACGGAACCGCAGAGCGGGATGTAACATTTCGTATGGCGCAGATTCTGAAAAAGAAACTGCTGGCAGAGGGGTATGATGTGCTCATGGTCCGGGATGGAAAGGATGTACAATTGGATAATGTGGCGCGCACGGTTATATGTAATAATGTAGCAGATTGTCATATTGCACTGCATTGGGACAGTGACGGACTTTCCTATGACAAAGGATGTTTTTATGCTTCTGTTCCGAAACAGCTGAAAAACCGAAAACCGGTTGCTTCTTATTGGAAAGAACATGATGCTCTGGGAAAAGCTTTGATTAAGGGATTGCGTTCTAAAAAAGTGAAAATAAGCGGGACAGGAGCTGCGGAGATTGACTTGACGCAGACTTCATACAGTACAATTCCTTCTGTTGATATTGAACTGGGCAACCAGTGCTCGGATCACAGTGACAAAAAAATGGAAAAATTAGCAGACGGATTACTGCGGGGAATCAATAGCTATGCGAAAAAATACATTCATGTAGCGCCTTTAAGCAGTCTGTGAGATTTATATGAAATAAAAAATGGAGGCAGCATATGGAAACATGGTATTATGAAGTGGTCAGCATTGATGGAGATTATGCAAATTTAAAGCGGACAGATATTGAAAGTGATGATCTGAAACTTGTGGCACGGGCACTGCTTCCACCGGAAATTATGGAGGGAAGCAGACTCAAATATGAACTGATGCAGTATGAAATCATAGCGTAGCTATTTGGAAAAGAGGTTTACACAATGGACGTAAGAAAAATGAGAAATGAGAAGCTGGGAGCGCGTGTTGTGGAGGCACTTAATTCCCGCAACATGGAAGCATATTATGTAGAGACAAAGGAAGAGGCCGTAAAGAAAGCACTCGAATTGATCCCGAAGGGCAGCAGTATCAACATGGGCGGTGCAACTTCTGTAAAGGAGTGTGGTCTCTACGATGCCGTTTCCAACGGTGATTATGAATTTTATGACCGGGATAAAGTAAAAACCCCGGAGGAAAAAGAGGAGATTGCGCGGAAAGCATTCAGCTCGGATTATTTTTTGGGCAGTGTCAATGCCATGAGCGAGGATGGCGTGTTTATCAATATTGACGGGAATGCCAATCGTGTGGCTGCGTATGCCTATGGACCAAAGCATGTCCTGCTGATTGTGGGTATGAATAAGGTTGTAAAATCGGAAGAGGATGCCCTGCACCGTGCGCGGAATGAGGCGGCACCGATTAATGCACAGCGATTTGGCATTGACACACCATGTTCCAAAAACGGAAGCTGTTTTGACTGTAAAAGTCCACAGTGCATCTGCTGTCAGATTCTGACAACCCGATTCAGCAGGGTCAAAGGACGGTTTCAGATTATTCTGGTGGATGAAAATCTGGGCTTTTAAGAAGAAAGACGGGTTTTCTTGTGATGATTACGGGTATATAGCATTGGCAGTGGTGGCACTGATTCAGCTGATCCGGCAGGTTTGTAAGAAAAATGAATAATAAAGGATAAAAAGTTCTGGGAAACAGATGTTTTCCAGAACTTTTTTATTTCCGGAAATATTACCTCGCAAAATTTTCAAAGGTCTTTATGCAACCAAGAAATGGCATTTCTGGAAATCAGTATTGCGGTCACGTATGCGTGATAGTTTATGCTGAAAAGTACGGGGAAAGGTAAAGGCCGTAATGAAAAAAGTAAACGAAGTGAGCCGGCTGGCAGGAGTAAGCAAGAGAACTTTGCAGTTTTATGATGATGAAGGACTATTGCCTGCCCAGCGGTCGAAAGACAATTATCGACTGTATGATGATGCTACACTGGAACGTCTCTGGGAGATTCTGGTGTATCGGGCAATGGGGCTTGATCTGAAGGAAATCAAGTATCTTCTGACACTTTCGGAGAAACAAAAAAATCAGTATCTGGAAAAGAAAATCCGAGGGCTCAGGCAACAGATCAGACAGCTGAACGGGCAGATGGAATTTATTTCATATGTGCAGCAAAATGGAATGTTACCGGTTCCGACAGAGGAAAACACCGAGGAAAAAACGTATATGGATTACATAGCGGTGTTGAGAAAAATGAAACAGGATCAAAAAAGGGAGGACAAAGAGAAATGAAAAAAAGATTAATGATGGTAATGTGTTGTGGAATAATGATTTTGGGAAATCTTAGTGGTTGTAATGCTATGAAGACGAAAGAAACAGAGTATCATTGGCCGACAAGTACGCTGGTAAAATCGTTGCCTGTTCCGGAATCGAAATACGGAGAAATTGTATTGGATGCAGAAGATTCTTTTGAAATTGACGTTTTTAATACGTCGAAATCACAGTTTGCAGATTATATAAATGCATGTAAGGAAAACGGATTTAATGTGGATTATTATGGGACGGAAGATTCATATGATGCAGAGAATAAAGATGGATATACGCTCTCGCTGAGTTATGATAAAAGGAAAAAGACAATGAATATAGATATCTATGACCTGGACGATGATACGGAGGATACGCAGGAGCCGGAAGAAACAGATGACTCGGAAAACGCAAAAGATACATCCAAAGATTCCTCAAAGACTGATAAGAAGGAGAAAAAGAAAACCAGTTCTAAAAAGAAAGATGGGGCAGTTGATGCGGATTTTAAGAAGATGATGGATAGTTATGAAGATTTCTTTGATGAATATATCGAGTTTATGAAAAAGTATGAAAATTCTGATGATGTGGCGGGAATGTTAAATGATTATGCGGATTATATGACGAAATATGCCGATTACATGCAGAAGTTAAATGACGTAGATACGGATAATCTGTCGACTGCGGATGCCGCCTACTATACAAAAGTGCAGGCACGTATTGTGAAAAAGCTTGCAGAAATCCAATAGGATCTGCTTTATGATGGTGGGATGAAGAAAAGGATCGAAAGGTCCTTTTCTTTGTCATAAACAATAATTTATGAGGAAAAGAAAAATGAAAAGAAAGAAAATGCTTCTGGTTATTTATTATGGAAAAAAGATAAAAATTTTTGGATCAGTTATGATGGGATAGTTACACTTGGCATTGATAGTTCAAAGTTAGATGTAAAAGTAGATGGTGAAAATGTAAAAATACATATTCCAGAAGCAAAGGTATTAAGTTCAAAACCAAATCCCGACAGCATTACCAAGGATTCCTATTATTATGCAAAAAATTCAGCAATAGCGGATGCAGATGATCAGACGAAAGCCTATAAAAAGGCAGAGAAAGAAATGGAGAAGACAGCAGCAAATGATACTGTTTTATTAGCACAGGCACAACAAAGGGTGCAGTCTATGTTAGAGGATTATGTAAAAAATATGGGTACGATGTTAGGAAAAGAGTATACGATCACATGGGATATCAAAGAAAATCATGTGAAGTCGGATACGGCAGAATCGACAGAATAGTAAGCTTTTTACGATGGCTTGGAACAATGTATTCTAAGCCATCAATTTTTATGCAGGTATGCGTTACGGTTGGTAAAAAATTAACATTTGCCTAATTAAACAACAGAAAAATTGATAGAAACGATCAAGATAGACTCTTGAAAAAAGTAAATTTCCTCATAAAAATGTAAAAAATAAATATAATTAGCCCATAAAAATGTAATATTGAAGAAAAAATCGCCCATAAAAATGTAAATTTTTATAAAAGTTTGCATTAAAAGGTGTATAATAGATACACTTAAACTGTGGAGGTACACAATATGGGATATTTAGTTCGAAAAGCAGACGCATTTTTGAGGGAGTGGAAGAAAAATCCAGATCGAAAACCTCTGATAATAAAGGGCGCAAGACAGGTCGGAAAAACAGAGACGATCAGAACATTTGCGCGGGAAAATTATAAGAATGTAATTGAGATCAACTTTATTACAGAGCCATCTTATAAAGTTATTGTTGAGGAAGGGTTTTCAGCAGAACATATTATCAAGCTGATCAGCAGGATTGATCCGACGAAACATTTTGAAGAAAACGAAACACTGATTTTTTTTGATGAAATTCAGGATTTCCCGGAGATTGCAACCGCGCTTAAATTTTTTAAAGAAAATGGAAAATACGACGTTATATGTTCTGGATCATTACTTGGGGTGCAGTATCAGCGAATTGCAAGTATCAGTGTGGGGTATAAAACAGATTATCAGATGTACTCCATGGATTTTGAAGAGTTTTTGTGGGCAAAAGGGTATTCGGAAGAAGCAATATCGGATATGCTTTGTCATATGCTTGAAGGAGTTGCTTTTTCCGAAGCAGAGCAAGTGATTTTTTCAAACCTTTTTTTGGAATACTGTATCTTAGGGGGCATGCCTGCGATTGTATCAAGTTATATTGAAAGAGAAACTTTTGAGGGTTCGCTGGATTTGCAGCATCAATTATTGGTAGATTATGAAAATGATATTGTAAAGTATGCACAAGGGCTGGATAAGGCGAAAATTCTGAGTGTATACCGGTCAATTCCAGCACAGCTTGCTAAAGAAAATAAAAAATTTCAATATTCGAAAGTCTCTAAGGGCGGAAGATCTAAGGATTATATGGGATGTGTAGAGTGGTTGAAAGATGCCGGGCTTATTAATGTATGTGAATGTTTGCAATTTCCGGAATTGCCATTAAAAGGAAATGTGGATGAAAGAAAATATAAAGTATATATTTCGGATACCGGATTATTGGTGGCAAGTCTGGACGATGAATCACAAATTGACTTGCGTGCAAATAAAAATCTTGGCATTTATAAAGGTGCGCTTTATGAAAATTTTGTAGCAGAGGCATTGGTAAAGCAGGGATATGGGCTTTATTATTATTCGAAGGATAATTCGACATTAGAAGAAGATTTTTTTATTCGAAGCGCAAATGAACTGATTCCAGTAGAAGTAAAAGCAAATACGAATCGTGCCAAATCTATGCGCCAACTAATAAAAAGTGATACTTATACAGATATTAAGCATGGAATTAAACTAATGGCGGGGAATGTGGGAATCAGTGAGAATATAGTCACGTTTCCGTATTTTTGTACTTTTTTATTAAAAAGATATATGGGGAAACAAAACCTGTTTCAATAAAGCAAGTGAAAGTCATCTATGGTGAAAACCAGATGAAGCTGGTTACCGAAGAGATTACAAAAATAGGAGCCCGGTCAGACGTTCTTCAAAATAAAGTTCCGGCTGGGAATGGATCTGACCCCAGTCCTGCCTGTGGTCAATCCATTTTTTCGTGATATCCATGGCTGCCAGATAAGCATTTTTAAAAGGCTGTCATCCGACGGTAAAACCGTTTTGCTTTTGGTCACTTTCCGGAGCTGACGGTCGAATCCTTCCATTGCATTGGTGGAATAAATCAACCGTCTTACAGCTTTCAAATCAGCCATCAGTTTTTTGATGTCTTGGTATGAAAAAAACTTCATCGAATTACGGATTTGATAAATGATACACTGCTGTATGCTGTAAAAAGAAAAGTGGAGATAACATTATGATTAAAAACATCGTAAAAGGCAAACAGATTTTTTCAAAAAAAGCAACCCCTGCCACAGAAGCCGACAGGCAGGTAATCACCGATCTCTTAGACACCCTGCGTGCCAACCGGGAAATCTGTGTCGGCATGGCTGCAAATATGATTGGCGTAAACAAAGCAATTATCGTTGTAGCGGCCGGACCGTTTCAGTTTGCAATGGTAAATCCCGTGATAACAAAGAAATCCGGGGAGTATCAGACCGAGGAAAGCTGCCTGTCACTCGACGGAGCCAGAAACTGTACCAGATATAAGGAGATCGAAGTAGATTATCTGGATCAGAATTTTAAACCACAGCACGGAAAATATTCCGGCTGGACGGCGCAGATCATCCAGCATGAAATTGATCATTGCAACGGAATTATTATTTAATCAGGAAAGGAAAACGATGAACGAGGAAAAGAACGAGACAAGATGGGACAGGCTTCTTGCGGTTCGCACCACTGGCAGAGACGATACAAATGCGGATCAGTATCGTTATCCTTATGAACCTACGCCTTATTCAGTTTTGGAACGTCTGGCAAACAGCGGACTGATTCGAAAGGAAAACACATTGCTCGACTACGGCTGCGGAAAAGGAAGAGTTGATTTTTTTATGTCATATCAAACCAGATGTCAGTCTATCGGTGTCGAATATAACGAGCGAATTTATGAAAAGGCTATGAATAACAAAGAGTCTGCCGTGGCTTCCGGCAGGGTATTATTTGCACTTGCAAATGCGGAGCGGTATACAGTCCCGGAAACGGTGGACCGGATTTATTTTTTTAATCCTTTTTCGCTGGAACTGCTGAAAAAAGTAATTGCCCGGATTTTGAATTCTTATTATGAAAACAGGAGAACAGTAAAGTTGTTTTTCTATTATCCATCCGATGAATACATAGCTTATCTGATGACCGTAGAGGAATTGTTGTTTTCCGATGAAATTGATTGCAGAGATCTGTTTGACGGAAACAATGTACGGGAAAAAATAGTGATATTTGAAATTGCTGTTTAACTGCGTGGTCTGTTCAGAGGGATGGATTTGCGGGGGAGACTGTTCTAAATATAAGGTTTCTCGATGTGACGGAAAAAGGGGACATTCTCTTTCTACAGAAAAATTTACAAGTTAGCTCTGGCGTTGGTTTCAGGTACGTGGAGTAAAGTTGTTCGGTTTACGCAATTCGCTGTGGGTTGTGAGTGCCAGAGCATAAAGGCACCAGAACCTGCAGTTAAAGGCACTCCCGGAAGAAAATTCATGTAAAAGATACCATTGCGGTACCTATATATTGAAAATTTAACATTCAGATACCGGAAAGTCTCTATAGATCAAAAATTGCTTTTCCAGATACCACTTTCTCGAAAAAAGCGGTACCTGAAAAAGCAATTTTTACTATATAGGTGACATTTCCTGATTTCAAGCACTAAAATTTCGAAAAAACGTCACCTGAGCCTTTAGTTTTTTATCTATAGATACCAGTCCTTATCATCAAGTGATTTAACCGGGTGTTTTTACGTTTATGGGATTCGCATATCCTTTCCAGGCGCCTCTTAACTGCAAGTTCTATTATGGAAATTCCTATTTGTCGTTAATTAAGTATGTTTGAAAAATAAAATGGAGACATTTTTGATGATTCAGGATATTATTATAGTATAAATAAAACCTTTTTGCCAGTTCAGGACAATATAAAAGTGTAAGGGCAGACCCCTTAAATCGATTTAAGAGAGAAAAAGGATCAGGGATGGATAAGCACGAATTTGAGCAGTTTGTCACCGAACATGGAAAAGACATTCTGCGGTTCTGCAGGATGAATGCCGGGAGTACAGAGCGTGGAAACGAACTGTATCAGGACACCATGGTAAAGTTGTTGGAAAAGCAAAAAAAGCTTGATGCGGCGCAGAATATAAAAAGTTATGCCATGCAGACAGCAATCCTGCTGTGGAAAGCCCGGAAGATCCGTCGCAGAAACAGGCATTTTTAAAGCTGCAGATAAAATAAAAAGATCCTTATAAATTCCTTAGAATTCTCCTTTATACTGATTTTACAAATCAAGAGGAGGATGAAACATGGAACAGAATATGATCACGATCAGAAATCTGTCAAAAGAATTTAAAGGACAAAACGTTCTGAAAAACATTACAATGGAAATCCCCAAAAACTGTGTATACGGACTTTTGGGGGCAAACGGCGCGGGAAAATCCACGCTGTTGAAAACAATCACCGGATTGTTAAACCCTACGTCCGGTGAAATTTATTTTGAGGGGCATAAGTGGACGCGGGCAGATCTGGCGGATATTGGCGCGCTGATCGAGACACCGCCCATTTATGAAAACCTGACGGCGTGGGAGAACATGAAAGTGCGCGCGCTTCTTCTCGGAATTCCGGATGAAAAAATTCAGAAAGTACTTAAAACCGTCGACCTGACGGATACGGGAAAGAAAAAAGCAGGGGCTTTTTCCCTCGGAATGAAGCAGCGGCTTGGCATCGGTCTGGCACTTTTGAATGATCCGAAACTGCTGGTACTTGACGAACCGGTCAACGGGTTAGATCCACTTGGAATTCAGGAGCTGCGCGCACTGATCCGGAGTTTCCCGCAAAAAGGCATTACGGTGATCATTTCAAGCCACATTTTAAGTGAAATCCAGCAGACTGCCGATTACATCGGGATCATTGCAAAGGGAACGGTGGGATTTGAAGGAAAACTGCAGGAACAGCAGGATCTGGAGGCATTGTTTATGAAGGTTGTCGCAAAAGGAGGGAATGAATCATGAAACATTATTTTCAGGCGGAACAGTTAAAATACCGTCATACCTCCGTGGCAGCAATTACGCTCGGTATGCCGGTGTTTACGGCGTTGCTGGCATTCTGGCTGACCTCTTCCTATTTTTCCGTTGATGTGTACAACTGGTGGTACATCGGGCTGTATCCGGGGTTTCTGGGCATTTTGTGCAGCATCATCGGGAAAAAGGACAAACAGAAAAAGAATTACACGATATGGTCACTGCCCTGCGGCATGGAACAGATCTGGGACGCAAAAATCCTTGTCGGAATAAAGATGTCGGCGGTTGCAGTTGCTGGACTTACGCTGTTTTCCATGATGGGGCAGATGCTGCTGGAATCTGTGGGGAATCTGAAGATGAGGCAGGCAATCCCGATTCCGGCACAGATACTGGCAGGAATTGTGTTGTGGCTTACCACACTCTGGGAGATTCCGTTCTGCCTGCTTCTTGCACAGAAAATAAGCACATTTCTGATGCTTGTGATCCATGTTGGAATCTATAGTATTTTGTCTACGTCGGTATCGTTAAAACCGTGGTTTGCGTTGTTTCCGGGAGCGATCACATCGCGGCTGATGTGTGTCGTGATCAAAGTGATGCCAAACGGACTGCCGTTTGAGCCGGGGCAGGTGACCTATTCTCCGGAACTCGGCAGAGTGAGTGGTCTGTTGATTGGAATTCCTGCCGCACTTCTGTGGTTTCTGGTATTCTGGCTGGCAGGCAGAACATGGTTTCGAAAGCAGGTGGCAGAATGACAAAACGTGTGATGGGAAGTGTCCGGGCGGAACTTTTGAAAATGAAGCATACTTTTTTAATTCCGTTTCATGTGGCGATGCCGGTTATCATCGCTGGTTTCATGCTGTTTTATTATCGCGGGACCATAGGAAATCCCATGGGACAGACCATGGCATATTTTGAACTGATCGGTATCGGGCTTCCGTTTGTGGTGAGCATTGTGTGTGCGGGAAATATCGGACTTGAGGAGCAGAATCATTTTCAGGTATTTCTCGGGAACTACAAAGTAAAGGGCAAAGGGTTTGTTGTAAAGGGCGTGGTTCTTTTTGGCATGGGGGTTCTTGCAATTTTCGGGGCAGCAGTTCTCTTTGCTGCCGGGTATCATTTTTTACTGGGAAAAGAGGGGATTGGCATGCGGTATGTGCGGCTGACGGGGACACTGATTTTCGGAAGTGTGCCGTTGTATCTGGAGCATTTGTTCCTGAATCTGATCTTTCCAAAGACCGTATCCCAGTGCGTGGGCGTGGCGCAGTCGGTGGTGTCCGCCCTGTTTCTCACCGGGCTTGGGGAGGGCAGATGGCAGTTTTTTCCGGCTACGTGGAGTGCAAGGGGCATTCGGTACTGCAATGATCCCGTAAACGGGAAACGTGTGTTGTTTTGTCTGTTGCTTCTGTTTCTGATGTGTGTCATAATCGGAGTATGGTTTCATAAATATGAAGGAAGGCAGTGCAATGACTGAGATATTGGCAATTGATGATGACCGGGAAATTTTAGCTGTGATCAAAAAAGCACTTTTGCGGGAAGGGTATCAGGTGACGGCACTTGAAGATCCGCTGCAACTGGAGGAAGACAAACTAGGCAGATACCAGCTCATTCTTTTAGACGTGATGATGCCGGGCATAGACGGGTTTGATCTGTGCCGCAGAATCCGTGAAAAAGTGGATTGTCCGATTCTGTTTCTCACGGCAAAAACCGAAGAGAAAGACGTAATGACCGGGCTTGGCGCGGGTGGGGATGACTATATCACAAAACCGTTCGGGATCGGGGAACTGCGGGCGAGAGTTGCTGCACATATCCGGCGGGAAAACAGGGAAAAAACGCATACGATCTGTATCGGGGAGGTGCGTTTTTCCATGCAGGAGAGAAAAATCTATGTGCAGGAACATGAACTTGTTTTTACAAAGGCGGAATATACGATCTGCGAATTTTTGGCATTAAACCACGGACAGGTATTTTCGAAAGAACGGATTTTAGAGCATGTATTCGGATTTGACGGGGACAGCAACGGTTCCGCAATTACGGAGCATGTAAAAAATATCCGTGCAAAATTCCAGAAATTCGGGATCAACCCGATTGAAACGGTTTGGGGGATCGGCTATCGATGGAAATGAAAAAAAGAAGACAAAAAACACTGACCGGGCTGTTTTTGAAATTTGCGGCGTTATTCTGTCTGGATACGTTCGGAATCGGAATGTTCTGTCTGGTGTTTCTGGTATTAAGTCCAATGACAGGATTTACGCTGCCTGCCAATTATGCGGAGCTGCAACTGACGGACCATACGGAAGAAATTAGGGCTGCGGGAACAGATGTGGAAGCTCTGATTCCGGATGGATGCAGATACGGGATTTACGATGCGGCGGGGCGGTTTAAGACCGGAACTTTTTCGGCAGATGCGCAGAAAAGGGCATGGCAGGGGTATAAAAACGGCAGTAAGTATGCATCCATGGGAAAGTATTACCGCTATATTAAGCAGAACAGCGGCGATATCTGTATTGTAAAATACGATTTGCATATGAGGTATGCGTACGATAAATTAAACGGCATTGTTCCATCTCTGGAGATACTGACACCGGTGCTTGGCGTGGTGCTGTTTTTCCTGCACGCCACATTGTTGTCCGGCCATTTTGCAAAAAAATTAAAACGGGAGCTTAGGCAGCTACGCGAAGTTACGGAAAAAATTGGACAAAATGATCTGGAGTTTGAAACCGGACCATCGCAGATTAAGGAGATTGACGATGTGATGTCCTCACTTTCCGGCATGAAAGAAGCATTAAAAGATTCGCTGACCAGACAGTGGGACGCACAGCAGCAGAAAAAAGAGCAGCTTGCGGCACTGACACACGATATCAAGACACCGCTTACTGTCATCAAAGGAAATGCCGAGCTTTTGGCGGAGACGGATTTGTCTGCGGAAAACCGGGAGTGTACGGATGCTATTTTGGCGAATGTGGGCAGCATGGAGCAGTATTTGGAGCATATGCGGCAACTGCTGTATGGACGTGACCGCGCAGAGGAGACAGAAGTAGTCACCTGTGCGCGTTTGAAAGAGCAGTTCAAAGAAGCAGCCATGCAGATTGCGGCAGCGGAAAAAGTTCCGGTTGATTTTCAGGAGGATTCCCTGTGTGGGAATGTATGTTGCAAGCCAGGACCGGTTGGCAGAGCGTGGAAAAATGTGGTCAGCAATGCGGTGGAACACACAGACCGGGCGCGCGGGATCGTGGTGCGCCTGCAGATGGAAGTGTATGAGGGGCAGGAGTATCTGACTGCAACCGTCCGCGATTTTGGAAAGGGTTTTTCGGAGCAGGATCTCATCTATGCAGATCAGGAATTTTACAGCGGGGATGCCAGCCGGCATGACCGGACGCATCAGGGGCTTGGTCTTGCGATCACAAAAAAATTCTTAAAAGAGCAGGGGGGCATGCTTTGTTTTTACAACCACGCGGAGTCTGGAGCGGAAGTGGTGTGCCGGATCAAAACGGAAAAGACGTAATTTTCGCATTGTAAATAAACGCGCAATATGCTAATATGTAGAAAGTTTCATAAAGAAGATCTTTGGTGCCTGTCATATAAAGCCGCTTTGCATGGGATATATGGGCTTGTATGCGCAGGGTAAAAGGGAAACAGGTGCAAATCCTGTACGAACTCGTCACTGTGATTAGGGAGTAACTGCAAGGAGCACACCGCATGAGAAATCCGCTGACGCGGATGCGGTGTACGTAGGAAATGCAGCTTAGGCTGCATTTCATATGCCACTGATGCAACTGCATTGGGAAGGCGAAGCATGTTATGATGATCTATGAGCCAGGAAACCTGCCAATGATCTGGTACAGAAAGTTTTTACTTTCAGATCACGAGTCATTGATCGTACTGCATGTTACAGAAAACTGTGTGGGACAGCCGTCCACAGACAGTTCCTTTTTGCATGGGTTGATTGCTCCTTTCGGAATGTTCCGGGTGGGGCTTTTCTTTTGGCACTTTGGATGATGCGTGATCTTATGAGATGAAGCAACCCGTCAACCCAAAGAATACATCGCATGAGAAATCCGTCAGGGTGGATGTGGTGTATGCAGGAAATGCAGTCTATGCTGTATTTCAAAAAGGAGAGAATTATGAGAAAGAAAACACTTGCATTGTTTCTGACATGTGTACTGGCTGCAGGAATGCTTGCCGGATGCGGAAACAAAGACAGCAAAGACAACAATCAGGTAGAAAATTCGCAGGGCACAGAGTCTGCAAAAGACGATCAGGCAGCTGCGGATGAGGTAGCAGAATTAATTGATGCTATTTATGTTCAGGAAAGAACAGATAAAACCGATGAGCAGTGTGCTGCTGCAAAAGAAGCATGGGACAAGCTGACAGATGCACAGAAAGCACTTGTTTCCGGTGAAAATGCAGATCCGGATTATTTCGGCAGAGATACCGGTGATGCTTCCAAGGATGATCCGTTAAATCAGGATAATATCGGAGATAACGAAATCCTTGTCGTAAGCTTTGGTACATCTTTTAATGACAGCCGTGTCGCAGATATCAGTGGTGTGGAAAAAGCCATTCAGGCAGCAAATCCGGACTGGGCAGTCCGCAGGGCATTTACCGCACAGATCATTATCAATCACGTACAGGCAAGAGATGGCGAGAAGATCGACAACGTAGACCAGGCATTACAGAGAGCGGTCGATAATGGGGTAAAGAATCTGGTGATCCAGCCGACACACCTGATGCATGGGGCAGAGTATGATGAACTTGTCGGAGAGCTGGATGCATATAAGGATAAGTTTGAAAAAGTTGTCGTTGCGGAACCGCTGCTTGGCGAAGTTGGTGATGATGCAACAGTGATCAACGATGACAAGAAGGCAGTTGCAGAGGAGATTACTGCAGAAGCCGTAAAAACCGCAGGATACGATTCACTGGATGCTGCAAAGAAGGACGGTACTGCATTTGTATTCATGGGACACGGTACTTCCCATTCTGCAAAGGTAAGTTACAGCCAGATGTCTACACAGATGGATAAGCTTGGTTATGACAATGTCTTTATCGGAACCGTAGAGGGGGAGCCGGAAGAGACTTCCTGTGAAAATGTAATCAAGGCAGTTAAGGACGCAGGTTACAAGAAAGTTATTCTTCGTCCACTCATGGTTGTTGCCGGAGATCATGCAAACAATGATATGGCAGGAGACGATGATGATTCCTGGAAGAGCCAGTTCACTGCAAGCGGTAATTTTGACAGCATTGATACACAGATTGCCGGACTTGGTGAGATTGAAGCTGTTCAGAAACTTTATGTAGAGCACACAAAAAATGCAATTGAGTCACTTGGAAAAGTTTCCAAGTCTGCTTCTTCCAGCGCGGATGCCGCGCTGGAGGATGGCACTTATACAGCAAAGTTCAATACCGACAGTGGCATGTTTCATGTCAACGAGGCAGATAACGGATGTGGAACACTTACGGTGAAAAATGGAAAAATGACCATTCACATCCGTCTGGTGTCTAAGAAAATCATCAATCTGTTTGTTGGAACAGCAGCTGATGCAGCAAAAGATGGTGCTAAACTGTTACAGCCAACCAACGATACCGTAAAGTACAGTGATGGAACCACAGAAGAAGTCTATGGATTTGATGTACCAGTAGAAGCACTCGACAAAGAGTTTGATCTGGCAATTCTCGGAACAAAGGGAACCTGGTATGACCATAAAGTAAGTGTATCGGACGCACAGAAAAATTAGTGGATAGAAAGTATGAAAAGTAAGAAATTAACCACAATTATGTTATCCTTTTGTATATGTCTGTCGATTCTGACCGGCTGCGGTTCTTCCCCAAAAAACGATCAGACACAGCAGGAAGCCACTGAAACACAGATGGCGGAAACAGAACAGGATACGTCGCTGGAGGACGGGGAGTATACCGCAAATGTAAAGCTCGAAGGCGGAAGCGGCAGAGCTTCTGTAGATTCCGAGGCAAAAATAAAAGTGACAGACGGACAGGCATATGCAACGATTGTCTGGAGCAGTTCCCACTATGATTATATGCTGGTGGACGGACAGAAATATGAAAATGAAAACGAAGGGGGCAATTCCACGTTTACCTTCCCGATTGCGGGAGTGCCGTGCCAGATGGATGTCGTGGGAGATACCACGGCCATGAGTGTCCCACATGAAATTGACTATACATTGACATTTTCCTTTCCGGAAGATGTCAGTTTTGGGGATTTGAAACAAACCGGACGTCTGGAACTGGTCTGTGCGGATCAGTTTCAGGTCGATATATATGGAAATTATAAATTGATAACGATCGTGGATAACGGTCGTTTTTTACTTATTCCAAAGGGTGTGCCTGTACCGAAAGATCTGCCGGCGGATGTAATTGCATTGCAGCAGCCCTTAAATCATGTATATCTGGTATCGAGTGCCGTTATGGATCTGGTCTGTCAGGTGGATGGGCTTTCCCACGTCACATACACGGCATTGAAAGCAAATGACTGGTATGTCCAGAAAGCAAAAGAAGCCATGGAAGATGGAACATTGGTTTATGCGGGGAAATACAGTGCCCCGGACTACGAACAGCTGTTACAGGGCGGCTGTACATTTGCAATCGAAAATACGATGATTACACACAATCCGGAAGTGAAAGAAAAATTAGAGGAACTTGGGATTCATGTCATGGTTGAGCGTTCCAGCTATGAAAAGCATCCGCTGGGACGGCTGGAATGGATCAAACTGTTCGGTGTTTTGTTTGGAAAACAACAGCAGGCAGATGACTATTTTAATAAACAGGTAAAACGTGTGAAACCGATTCTGGGAAAAAAGAGTACCGGGAAAAAGGTGGCATTTTTTGCAGTTTCTTCGGACGGGACGATCACTGTGCGCAAGCCAAACGACTATGTTTCTGCGATGATCGGACTTGCAGGCGGTACTTACTCACTCGGAAATTATACGGATGAAGAAAAAAATGCACTTTCCACGATGAAAATGCAGATGGAAGATTTTTATTCTGCGGAGATTGATGCGGATGTGCTGATCTACAACGGAACCATTGAGGGGGAATTGACGTCCATTGATGAGTTGGTAAAGAAAAACAGCCTGTTTGCGGATTTTCAGGCGGTAAAAAGTGGACAGGTATATACAACAGGAAGCAATTTTTACCAGCAGTCTACCGGAACCTGTGATTTTATCGAGGATCTGAATCAGATTCTGACGGGAGAAGGGGATGGAACATACCGGTTTTTGAAGAAATTGTAGTGAGCCGGGGCATACGGATGTACAAATAATAACAATTGTCGTAATGCATGAGGAGCAGAATATGAGATCACAAATAAAAGAAAAAAAGAATAATTCCGGGACAGAAACAAACAGAACGCTCCGCTATCTGGTTTCTTTTGTGGTGATTATTCTATTGCTGGCAATTCTGTTTTTCTGGAATATCGGTGTCGGAAGTGTGGAAATGTCTTTTTTTGATTTTCTGGACGTGCTGACAAAACATCAGCCGGATTCCACACAGTATCAGATTGTCTGGAAAATCCGTCTGCCCCGTATCATTGCTGCAGTTCTGCTCGGAGGGGCACTTTCCGTATCCGGTTTTCTGCTGCAGAGTTTTTTCCAGAATCCGATTGCAGGACCGTATGTGCTTGGGATTTCCTCCGGAGCCAAACTTGTCGTGGCACTGACCATGATCTTTCTTCTGGAAAAAGGGATTATGGTCAGTTCCCTTGGAATGGTGGTAGCTGCATTTGCCGGTTCACTGCTTGCCATGGGATTTGTCCTTCTGATTTCGTTTCGGGTATCGAATATGTCGCTTCTTGTAGTGTGCGGTATCCTGATTGGTTATATCTGTTCGGCGATTACGGATTTTTGTGTGACGTTTGCGGATGATTCCAATATTGTCAATCTTCACAACTGGTCAATGGGAAGTTTTTCCGGCATGAGCTGGGAACATATCCGCATCATGGCTGTGATTGTCGGGATTGCGGTGGTGATTACATTTGGACTTGTAAAACCAATCAGTGCCTATCAGATGGGCGAAACCTATGCACGGAATATGGGGGTAAATGTGAAGGTGCTGCGTATTGCGCTGATTTTGCTATCCAGTCTGTTGTCGGCCTGTGTGACCGCTTTTGCAGGACCGATTTCTTTTGTCGGGATTGCGGTACCACATCTGATCAAACTGGCAACCCGCACGGCCAAACCCATTATTCTGATTCCGGGATGTTTTCTGGGCGGGGCAGCAATTACCCTGTTCTGTGACGGAATCGCGCGGACGGTGTTTGCACCGACAGAGATCAGTATCAGTTCGGTGACTGCGGTATTTTTAGTGCCGGTGGTAATTGCGGCAATGTTGCGAAAGCAGCGGATGTGATGAATCGTGGAAGACAAATAACGTGCAGACAGAAAGCCAAAACGGATAAGGACGCAAAGGTAGGAAGAAAGTTACTATGAGCAGACACAAAAATGCAGATGGAAAATAATTGGAAAGCGATGAAAGAAGAAAACGGAAAACAACATAACGGGCAGAATATGCTAAATGAGCCAGGGCAGTTTTCTGCACAAGATATACCAAACGATGACGAGCAGCTTACGATGCGTGATCTGACTGTGGGATACGACCGGATTCCCCTGATTAAAAATATCAATCTGGGTGTCCGGCCAGGGGAAATCCTCACACTGATCGGACCCAACGGTTCCGGAAAATCGACAATTTTAAAGACCATCACCAAACAGCTTAAAACCATTGGCGGCAGTGTTTTTCTGGGAAAAGAATCCATGCGGGAACTGACGGACAGTGAAATTTCCAGACATCTTTCGATGGTCATGACGGAGCGCATCCACACGGAACTGTTAAGCGGCAGGGATGTGGTGGCAACCGGGCGCTACCCGTACACGGGGAGGCTTGGTATCCTCTCACAACAGGACTGGAAAAAGGTGGACGAGGCGATTGCCCTGGTGCATGCCGGGGAAGTGCAGCAGCAGGATTTCCGGAGAATCAGTGATGGGCAGAGGCAGAGACTTATGCTGGCGCGGGCGATCTGCCAGGACACACAGGTTCTGATTCTTGATGAACCGACTTCCTATCTGGATATGGGATTTAAACTGGACATTCTTACAACCATCCGCATGCTGGCACGGAAGAAAAATCTGGCAGTTATCATGTCATTGCACGAACTGGATCTGGCACAGAAAATTTCGGACACCATTGCGTGTGTGAAAGGGGACCGTATTGACCGGGTCGGGACACCAGAGGAAATCTTTTCCGGGAACTACGTGCAGCAGTTGTACGGTGTAAAGCCACAGCAGTTTGAACCGCAGACCGGACAGGTTTTTATGGAAAGACCGGAAGGAATTCCGGAGGTATTTGTGATTGGCGGTGGTGGAACAGGGCTTGCGGTTTACAACCGCCTGCAGCGGCAGAATATTCCGTTTGCAGCAGGCATTCTGCAGGAAAATGATGTGGAGTACGCAGCGGCATCTGCACTTGCCGCTTGTGTTTTTTCGGAAAAAGCATTCTTTCCGGTTTCGGAAGAAACCTTTTTGCGGGCAAAACAGATGCTCGATGACTGTGATGCCTGCATTTGCGCATTGACAGAATTTGGTCCTTATAATGAAAAAAATAGGCAGCTTTATGAATATGCAAAAAAACTTGGCAAAGTATGTGCAGAGATATAATTATATAAAATGCCATTTTTGCCTGTGTGAAATCTTGGAGTGCGAACTGTATTTAGCTATATAATTTTGGGGCATATAAAAGTATATCACCTTCATTTCATGCTATTGCAGAACCTAGATGGGACATATGTAAAAAAGCAGGGGAGAAAGTCCCGCGAATCTAAAGAAGAGGGACATATAGAAAAAAGCAGAGGAAAAAGTCCCGTAAGTCTAAAGAAGAGGGACATATAGCGAAAAAGCAGGAGAAAAAGTCCCGTGTGTCCAAGAAAGAGGGACATAGCTCCGGAAAAATCTTCTATATATCCCAGACACCAGATGTTATGGGACATAATTGCTCACAAAATCTACATATGTCCCAAGAAGCAAAAGCCGTGGGACATAATCCCACAAAAAACCTGTATATGTCCTGCCCCCTCTTGATTCCTGCAAAAATGTGAGGTATAAAACAGAGGAAGGAGTTCATCCTTCCAAATAATTCAAAACAGAGCACGAAAAGGAGTGAATTAATATGGCAAGAAAAGATTTTGGAGCAAAACCATACACCTATCCACAGCCGGTATTTATTCTCGCAACATACAATGAGGACGGCACGGCGAATGCAATGAACGCAGCATGGGGCGGAATCAGTGAAGGAAACGAGATTTCTTTCTGCATCAGTGCCGGACATAAGACAACAAAGAATTTCCAGAGAACCGGGGCATTTACCGTAAGCATGGCAGATGCAAAGCATGTGGCAGCCTGTGATTATGTGGGAATCGAATCTGCAAACAATGTGGCAGGAAAACTGGACAAAGCAGGTTTTACCGTGACAAAGAGTGCAAATGTAGACGCTCCGATCATCAATGAACTGGCAGTCTGTGCAGAGTGCAAAGTAAAAAGTTATGATCCGGAAAGCTGCAGACTGGTAGCGGAGATTGTCAATGTCAGTGTGGATGAAGCTGCAATGACCGACGGAAAAGTAGATGTGGCAAAAGTACAGCCGATCACATTTGATCCGTTCAACAATGAGTATTATGTGCTGGGCGAAAAAGTGGGAAATGCTTTTTCAGATGGGAAAAATCTAAAATAATTCTAAACAAAATCTAAAAAAAACAGGACGTATCCTTGACGTTTTTTAAAAATCGAGGTATAGTACGCTACGCTTTGTGATATCGTTGCACCACAAAGCCAGCGTACTTTTTTATTAAAAAAACGAGGGGGAATCAGACGATGACTTTTTACCAGGAACTACAACTGAGTTCAGTTGGCTCAAAACAGCTGATCAAAAACACAACAGACAAAAAAGAAAAACGCAGACATATCCTGATCTATAATTTTAAAGTCTATCTTGTTATGGCATTCTGCGTCGCTGTGGTTACACTGTTTAGTAAAATATTCGGTGCAGATAACAGTGTACCGGGAGTGGTTGTGCTGCTGGCAGTACTTGTGCTCCGGCAGGCAGATTTCGGGGTGCGTACCAGTCATGGGCTGCTCTGTATTGCGGGAATTTTTGGGATTTTAATCGCAGGACCGAGAATTACCAATATGATGCATCCGGTTCCGGCATTTTTTGTGAATATGGCATGTATTCTGATTCTCATGATTTTCGGATGCCACAATGTGATCATGTCAAACCAGTCCACGTTTGTCCTTGGATATCTGCTTTTGCAGGGGTATGATGTGAGTGGACATGCCTATGTGCTACGTGTGATCAGTCTGTTGATTGGTATGGGAATCTGTATGGCTGTATTTTATAAGAATCAGAAAAACCGTCCATACCGCCGGACGTTCCTGGATCTGTTCCGGGAATTTGATGTACGTTCCGCGCGGAACTGGTGGTATATTAAGCTGACACTGATTGTTTCTTCGGCACTGCTGATCGTGTCACTGCTCGGATGGCCGCGTGCCATGTGGGCGGGAATCGCCTGCATGTCTGTATGTCTTCCATTTCATGAGGACAGTGTGGAGCGTGCAAAACGCAGGGGACCGTTTAATATTGTGGGGTGCATGATCTTCCTTATTTTGTATCATGTGTTACCGGAATCCATGTATCCGTATATCGGGATGATCGGTGGAATTGGTGTGGGTTATTCTGCAGGATATGCATGGCAGACCGTATTTAATACGTTTGGCGCACTGTCGATTGCATCGGGGTTATTCGGTGCAGGTACGGCAGTGACGCTGCGAATTATATTCAATGTGATGGGATCTGTATATACCGTCGTATGTGACAGATTTTTGGATTTCCTCAGAAAAAGAACGGAAATCCACCGGGTGAGTGAGATGGCATAAAATCAGTAGATCACCCGGTTCCGCCCACTCTCTTTGCCGAGATAAAGCTTGCGGTCGGCTTCCTGAATGACAGATTCCATGGTATGATTTCTGCCAAATTCTTCGACTCCGAATGTCATGGTTACATGAATCAGTTTGCGTTCGTATAATACAGGAGTGTGCCGGATATCATCCAGAAGGTCAGACATCAAAAGCTGAACCTCCTCCATATCCATGCCGGGAAATACAAACAGGAATTCTTCTCCGCCCCAGCGGCAGACTTCTCCTTTTTCGCCTATTACCGTGCAAAACAATCTGGAAAGTGTGCGGAGAACTTCATCCCCGGCATCATGCCCGTAAGTATCATTTACATGTTTGAAAAAGTCGATATCCCCCATGGCAACAGTCAGGGTCTGTAATTTATGCTGCGTGTATCTGGAAATACATGTTTCCAGACGCTTATACATCTGCCAACGGTTGAAAAGCCCGGTCAGGGGATCCGTGGATGCGATATGTTCCAGTTCCAGATTGTAACGTATAAGCTTGTGTTCCATCTGCTGGGAATTCTGGGTGAAAATAATCATAACCGTGATCAATTCTGCAAAAATAAACAAAGTGTCTATGGTCTGTATGCAGATACTGGCATCTGTGGAAAGCTGGATGACCGGCAGATGATACCGTGTATAGGAATACAAAAGCAGGCGGTAAGCACATGTGCAGATTCCAACAAAGATTTTAGTGCTTATGCGGTGGAAACTGACTGCAAAATTTAATACGAGAAGTACAAACAGGAAGTGCTGTACACCGCAGTCCCACCCAAATCTCTGTATAAATACAGTAATCCACAATAACGTCAGTAATTGTGAAAAAATGGAAGCAAAATGTGTATGGTTTAGATAGGTAATCCGGAAAGCAAATACATATAAAATGCCACAGATGAGCGTCAGCAGGGAGGAAGGAACATCCCGAAGAAAGCAGCAGACACAAAAAAGGACAAGAAAATAAACGCTGAGAATCAGTGCATACAGACGCAGGGTCACAGCAGTGGTTTTTGTCTCATTTGGATCTTGTACATCCTGAAATATAAATGCCCCTATTTTTTTATGAATCATATGTAATCCCCCAATAAACATATGCCGTTCCAAAACATCTATAAGAATTATATCACAGTATAAGAAAAAGAAAAGCGCATTTTTCACATACTATCCATACTTGAATTCATGGAAATTACATTGTATAATCAGTAGGGTTGAGGAATAAAATAACAAAGAACATATAGGAGGAATCTATTATGGTTACTTGGGACAACTTGGATACCCTTGCTTCTTTTCAGAACCTTTCAAAAACAGGTCGCGTAGATCTGAAAAAAGTAATGTCTGGCGAGAACGGGGCAGAGCGTGTGAAAAATTACAGTATTCCAATGGCAGAGGGATTGGTGTACAACTATGCTGCAAAGCAGGTAGATGATGATGTGCTGGCAGCTCTGGTAAAATTAGCAGAGGAAGCACAGCTTTCCGAAAAATTTGAGGAGCTTTACAACGGTGCAGTCATCAACACCGGAGAGAATCGTCTGGTTCTTCATCAGCTGACACGCGGACAGCTTGGAAAGGCTGTTGTGGCAGATGGTGTGGATAAGCGTAAATTCTATGTTGAGCAGCAGCAGAGAATTGCAGATTTTGCAAACAAAGTACACGCAGGTGAGATCACAAACGCTGCTGGTGAAAAATTCACAACAGTTGTCCAGATCGGTATCGGTGGAAGTGACCTGGGTCCCCGCGCTATGTATTTAGCACTTGAGAATTGGGCAAAGAAAAACAACACATTCAGGATGGAAGCAAAATTCATCAGCAATGTAGATCCGGATGATGCAGCAGCGGTATTGAATTCTGTTGATGTTGCCCATTCCATTTTCGTACTTGTTTCCAAATCGGGTACAACACTTGAGACACTCACAAATGAGTCATTTGTTAAGGATGCATTAAAGAAAGCGGGACTGGATGCTTCTAAGCATATGATCGCAGTTACCAGTGAGACTTCCCCTCTGGCAAAGAGTGATGATTATCTGGCAGCATTCTTTATGGATGATTACATCGGAGGACGTTATTCTTCTACATCAGCCGTTGGTGGAGCTGTATTATCCCTGGCATTCGGACCGGATGTATTTGCACAGTTCCTGGATGGCGCCGCAGCAGAGGATCAGCTTTCCGCAGAAAAAGATGTATTAAAGAACCCTGAAATGCTGGATGCACTGATTGGTGTATATGAGCGCAACGTACTGGGATATCCGAGCACCGCAGTGCTTCCATATTCACAGGCACTCAATCGTTTCCCGGCACATTTACAGCAGGTAGATATGGAGTCCAATGGTAAATCCGTAAACCGTTTTGGAGAGCCTGTAAATTACCCGACAGGTCCTGTCATTTTCGGTGAGCCTGGAACAAACGGACAGCATTCCTTCTATCAGTTACTGCATCAGGGAACCGATATTGTACCACTGCAGTTTGTTGGATTTAAGAATAACCAGCTTGACACAGATGTTGTCATTCAGGACAGCACAAGCCAGCAGAAGCTTTGCGCAAACGTAGCAGCACAGATCGTTGCTTTTGCATGCGGCAAGGAAGATGAAAACCGCAACAAGAATTTCGAGGGTGGACGCCCATCTTCTATTATTATCGGAGATCAGGTTAATCCGAAGACACTCGGTGCATTACTGGCACACTTTGAGAACAAGATCATGTTCCAGGGATTCTTATGGAATGTCAACAGCTTCGATCAGGAAGGTGTTCAGCTTGGTAAAGTTCTTGCAAAGCGCGTTCTTGCACATGAGACAGACGGAGCACTTAAAGTATTCAGTGATCTGTTAAATATCTAATCGGATTTTTGTCTGAAGCAGGTCAAAGATATAAGACATATATAATAAGAAAAAGGAGTATGGAAAACAACGGTGTTTTTCATACTCCTTTTTATTGGTATTGTTCTAACGTTTTATCCGCGCATCAGGTAATCCATAATCTTTCTGGAATCCTCTGCTTCATGTGCGATGATTTCCATCTCCGGGATGGTGGAAGCAGATTCAAAAATGGTAGATAAGGATACCAGCTGGCATAATTTGGATTTCAGGTTCAGGCGGTCGCCGTCAGCTGTAACCAGTTCCACCTGTCCGGAACAGCTGTCAATTACTTTTAAAAATTCCTGTGGATTTTCAATATTCATTACTTTCATAGTCTTTCTCCCTTCATTGTATCTGTAGTATTGTTTTAAGTAATTTTATCATAACATCTATGATGTAAAAGTGCAATGTCAGGCAGGTACAGGGAAAATACAGGTTGTATTTAATTCTTATGATAAGAATGTTTAAAAAATACAAGTGCGGCTCAAATACAAGTTGTATTGCCAAAAAAGGAGAAATTGAAACTAAAATGCGCAAAACGCACAAAACAATAGTAAAACAAAGAGAAAATAAAATAAAAACTCGGCAAAATGCACATTTTTATGTAAAAAATAGATGATTTAACAGTTAAAATACAATACAACAATACAACTTTACGAAAAAACATTGTTGTATTTTATTGAAAAAGAGAAGGAGGCAGTCTATAATCAGAATTACAAAAACAAATACGTATCAAAGTAGAGGGAGGACAACGTATGAAGAAAATTTTAAAGAAGGTAGCTGCAACGATCCTGGCAGCATCAATGGTAATTGGTATGACAGCCTGTGGAACCGGCGGGGGAGGATCTTCCACACAGGGAGGTACATCATCAAACAAATCCGGAAAGATTAAGATTGGTGTTTCCATCTGGTCATCCACCGATGTACTTGGTTCTCAGTGTAAGAAGATTCTGGATGAGGCAGCAAAGGCATTGGATGTCGATGTACAGTATGTGGATCAGGGACATGTATCTGAGAAAGTTACCGCTTCTGTTGAGCAGTTGGCAGCAGCAGGATGTCAGGGAATTATCATCTGTAACTCATCTGATACAGAGATGACTTCCGCAATTAAGACCTGTAATGACAATAAAGTATATCTGGCACAGTTCTTCCGTGTTATCAGTCAGGAAAACAGTGCAGATATTTATCAGGCAGCAAAAGATTCTGATTATTATATCGGAGCTGTTCACGAGGATGAGCCGGCAAACGGTGAAGAACTTGTAAACATTCTTTTAAACAAAGGTGACAGAAACATTGGTCTGATCGGCTGGGAGCAGGGAGATGCTACATGGCTCGGCAGATGGGAAGGCTATAAAGCTGGCGTAGATAAGTGGAACGAAGAACATCCAGATGATCAGGCAAAGCTTTCTGAGCCACAGTACGCAGGAACAACTTCCGAAGGTGGTTCTAAGGCAGCAGAAGCTCTGATGGCAGCAGATCCAAACCTGGATGCACTTATTCCAGCAGGTGGTGGTGGAGATCCTCTCCAGGGTGCAATCGCAGCAGTTGAGCGTGCCGGAAAGACCGCAGATATCGACGTCGTTTCTACAGACTTCCTTCCAGACCTTGGAGACAGACTTGAGAATGGTTCCATGGCTGGTGAGTCCGGAGGACATTTCTGTGATCCATTGATCGCATTCATGATGGTATACAATGCAATAAAGGGTAACTACAAAGACTTTGGTGGTAAGTTCGAAGATGTTCCATTCCCATATCTGTATGTATCATCTGCAGATGATTACAAGAATTATGAGAAGTATTTCGTAGATCAGCTTCCATATACCGATCAGGAACTGGTTGATATGTCTAAGCTGAGTCTGGAAGACTTAAGAATTACTGCACAGAGCGTATCTATTGAAGATGCAGCAGCACGTGCGGGTAAATAAAACAATAACCACAAGGGGTGGCGCTGCTTGCGGCGCCACCTTTTTCCATCAATGTGACGTTTATCAGAATTGACAAAAAGAGGTAGATAATATGAGTACTACGAAAAAAATTTCGGGAAAAGCAATGGGGTATCTGATCCTGCTCGGTCTGGTTGTGCTTTCCTGGGCCATCTTTAAAATACTTTCGCCGCATAACTTTGGATCTTTCGGCAATATGCTTAACTATTTTCAGGCCAGCCTGATTGCAACTGTTGGTGCCGTAGGATTCTACTTTGTAATGGTAATGGGAATGTTCGACTTTTCCATTGGCGCAAATATCATGCTTTCCGCAATCGTTGGGTGCGTATTCGCCACCCGTTTTAATCTCGGATATTTCGGATTGATCGTCGGATGTATCTTAACAGGAACAATTGTCGGTGCATTAAACGGTATGTTTTATGTAAAACTCCGTATCCCGTCCATGATTGTAACAACAGGACTTGCACTGATCTATGAGTCTCTGGCAAACTACATTGCAGGCGGCGTAGAGCAGACACTTCCATCCAATTTACGTGCATTTGGCCAGATGCCTTGGGATATCATCCTTGCACTTGTGGCATGTGTCGTTGCTTACATATTCTTAAATTACACAAAAATTGGAACATACACCTATGCTATCGGCAGTGATGAGTTTGTTGCCAAGAACATGGGTATTAACGTAAATAAGTATAAAGTTCTTGCATTTATTTTAAGTGGTGCATTCCTCGGTGTTATGGCGATCCTGACCATCAGTTACGGATCTTCCATGGTAGCCGTTACCGGAATGGCATCTATGAGCCGAAACTTCGTACCGACCATGGGATGTTTCTTTGGTCTGGCATTTAAGAAATACGGAATGCCACTTCCGGCAATTATCATCGGTGAGTTTGTCATCAACATCATCTTCTTCGGTTTCATTGCTCTTGGAGCACCAACCGCTATCCAGGATGTGATCACAGGACTTGCACTGCTTATTATCATTACTCTGACAACAAAGGCTACAAAGGGCGAGATCGTCAAGTAATGAAAGGGGGAAGACAGCAATGAGTGAAGTAAGATTACAAGTAAAAAATCTCTGCAAGAACTTCGGTATTACAAAAGCCGTACAGAACGTTTCCTTTAACGTTAACAAGGGAGAAGTTCATGCACTGATCGGAGAAAACGGCTCCGGAAAATCCACCCTGACCAACATGCTTACCGGTATTTACAGCATTGGCAGCGGTACATTTATTCTGGATGGCAAGGAAGTTCATCCAAAGAATCAGGTAGAAGCAAACAATGAAGGAATCTCCATCATTGTACAGGAGCTTGGTACATTGTCTGGACTGACTGTTGCAGAGAATATTTTCCTCGGTCATGAGGATCAGTTCGTACACTGTGGCATCAAAAATACAAATGCCATGAACAAAAAGGCAACAGAGCTGTTAAAGCAGTATGGATTTGAAAGAATCAAGGCTGCTGATATGATCGACTCTTACAACTTCGAGGATCGTAAGCTCGTAGAGATCGTAAAGGCAACCTACTTTAATCCAAAGATCGTTGTTATTGATGAGACAACGACAGCGCTTTCCCAGGAGGGGCGTGAAGAACTGTACAAACATATGGAGCGTATCCGAAAGAGCGGCAACACCGTCATCTTTATTTCCCACGATCTCCCGGAGATCATTGAGAAATCCGATACAATCACCATTCTCCGTGATGGTGTATACATTGATACCGTAAAGAGTAAAGATGTCAACGAAAATGATTTAAAGAAACTCATGGTTGGACGTGAAGTAACGGGCGATTACTACCGCAGCGATTACGGGGAGAAAGTTTCCGATGAAGTCGTACTTTCGGTAAAGGATGTAACCGTTCCGGGATTGATCGAGAATGTAAGTTTTGATCTGCACAAAGGTGAGATCCTTGGATTTGGTGGACTTTCCGAGTCTGGTATGCATGAGATCGGTAAAGCAATCTTTGGTGCATCCTATGACAGGGAAGGAACCGTAGAGCTGGCAGATGGAACCCAGATCAACGATATTCCGACCGCAATCAAACACAGCATTGCATATACATCGAAGGATCGTGATAACGAGTCGGTTGTGTTAAATCAGAGCATTGGAGATAACATTTGTCTCCCGTCACTGGATGAACTGTCCGGACCGGCACATCTGATCAGCGATAAGAAGAAAAAAGATTTTGCAAACAAATTTGCAAAGCAGATGTCCGTTAAGATGGTCGATGTCAACCAGTTCGTTTCCAACCTGTCCGGTGGAAATAAGCAGAAAGTCGTTCTGGCAAGATGGATCGGAAAAGATTCCGATATCGTCGTACTCGACAGCCCGACACGAGGCATTGATATCAAGGTAAAGCAGGATATTTACCAGTTGATGAATCAGATGAGAAAAAATGGAAAATCCATTATCATGATCTCCGAGGAATTGATGGAGCTGATCGGTATGTGTGACCGCATCATGATCATGAAAGACGGCAAGATCAGCGGAGAACTTGAGCGTGACCAGAACCTTGATGAAAATGGTCTGATTACGATGATGGTATAAGGAGGCAGCTATGGGAAGTCAAGCAAGTGTAAATACAAACGATAAAGAGCAGCAGCTCAAAAAAGCATCAAAAATGTCGCTGATCCGTTCACTTCTTCCGATTGTAGGACTGGTGGTTATTTTCCTGTTATTCAATTTCCTGACAGATTTTCGAATGATGGGTAATATGTCACTGGTACTCTCACAGGTATATGTGACGATGATTTCTGCGATGGGCGTATTTTTCATTATGACAATGGGTGGTCTGGATTTCTCCCAGGGATCTATTCTTGGTATTTCCTCCATTGTAGTATGTATGCTCTCAAAATACAGCATTCCACTGGCGATTATCGGTGGTATTGCAGCCGGAGCAGCAATCGGTGCGATTAACGGTTATTTCTATGTAAACCGTAAGATCAAATCCTTTATTGTAACAATTTGTACCATGTTCTTATTCCGTGGTTTTATCAAGTACCTGACAACCAACGCTCCGGTAGCCGGATCTGCAAAGCTGATCAATTATGACAGCACAGCACTGAAAGTTGCCTGCACGGTTGTGATACTTGCCATTGGATTTGTGGCATTCCGCTTTACAAAGTTCGGAACTTATTTAAAGGCCATCGGTGCCGGTGAGAAAGCAGCTATGTTTTCCGGTATCCGTACAGACCGGATGAAATTCCTGATTTATGTACTCGCAGGTGCCATTACAGGATTTGCAGCATTTATCAATGTTATCAAAGTCGGATCGGTAACATCTTCCGGTGGAAACCAGTTAGAGACACAGATCCTGATCGCACTGGTACTTGGTGGAATGCCAATTTCCGGTGGTGCAAAGGTTCGTTTCGAGAATATTATTGTCGGATCATTACTTTACATCGTATTAAACAGTGGATTAACTATGATGGGATTCTCTACACAGATGATGCAGCTCATTCAGGGTATCGTATTCCTGATCTTCGTTGCAGTATTTGCAGATCGTGAGTCTATTCAGGTTATCAAGTAAAAACATAAAAAGGCAAATGGAGAGGCTATGCGTAATACAGAACAGGATAATTTGAAATATCAGAAATTATATCATTGGGCACATACGTTAATCACCAGTGGCGTAATTAAAAATATGGATAAGTTTCCGTCTGAGACCATTCTGCAGAAGAAATTCGGTTATTCCAGGCAGACGGTGCGCACAGCTCTCCAACAGTTAGAGGATGAGGGGCTGATCACCCGGGTACGCGGAAGCGGAACGTACGTGTCTTATGAAGGCAGTACCGAGAACGAATCGCGTCAACGGGTTGGTCTGCTCCTTAGTTATTATTCGGATTATTTATTTTCACAGGTGTACGATGGAATTGAATCGGCACTGAAAGAAAAAGGGTATGGAATTGAAGTCGCGGTAACAAAAAACAGACTGAATGATGAGGCGATCTATCTGGAGGGACTGTTGAAAAGCAATGTTTCCGGATTGATTATCGAAGGTTCTCGGTCGGCATTTCCAAACCCGAATATCCGTTTGTACCGGGAAATACGAAAACAAAATATACCAACACTTTTTATTCATAATCATTATGAAAACCAATTATTTGACAGTGTGGAGATGGAGGATGCCAGAGCTGCATATGAGCTGACAAAAATACTGATTGAGCACGGACACCGCCGGATTGGCGGTATATTCAAATATGATGATATGCAGGGGATCGAGCGTTATAAGGGTTTTATCCAGTGCCTCTCCGATTACGGGGTAAAGTTTGATGACGATTGTGTCCGCTGGTATTCGACCAAAGATATGGATGAAAAACTTGGGAAAAAGGGAATGCTTCATATGTATCGCAGAACAAAAGACTGTACGGCAATGATTGTGTATAATGACGAGGTTGCCGGTTATTATATGGAGTTTCTGGCAGACCGTGGACTTTCCGTTCCGGAGGATGTTTCCGTAGTATCTTTTGATGATGCGGAGCTGCAGCAGGAACAGAAAGTGAAATTATTGTCAGCAGTGCATCCGAAGTATCAGCTGGGACGGATTACCGCCAAAAATCTTTTGCGGATGATGGAGGATGAGAACTGGCAGGAAAGAAATTATTCGTATCGTTTTCCGGTGAAGCTAAATGACGGAAATTCCGTGCGGGCGATCGATAGGAGATAAGGATGAAAAGACATCTGTTTTCTTTTAAAAAATAGAAAGCAGATGTTTTTTTGTTGAAAAAATATGGGATGATTGACAGGAAAGAAGCCATTAGAGTATCATAGGCTTAGCAATGGATCAGGGAGTAGAAAAACGTGACAACATTTGAAATGCTGCAGGAACTGCTTGCGCAAAATGAATTTGAACTTTTATTGCCGGAGGATCATACAGCGAATACAACAGAGCAGGATATCCGGTTGGTTTATCAAATGAATGATACCGTGGAGAGTTTTCTTGTTTTTCGGGAAGCAATCTTCACAGGCACATACAAAAAGGATTATGAAGGGAAACTGGATGCCTCTTATGACCGGGATCAGAACCGGTATGTGCTTGGGGTGCGGCAGGGAGACAGTGTTATTACCCTGTTTTATCAGAAGCTGGAGCTGGAAGTAAATCTATATAACTACGGAGAGATTGCACATTTCTGGGTTCCGCGGTATGAAAATCTGCGTCAGCTGGAATTTCGGATTGCAGTGCTGTGGGACAAGTATACCTATTTGGGGGAAAATTACTGCAGTGAGGGGGAAAAGCGCCTGGTCCATCTGGCGGATGTCCCGGCGCTTAATTTCTGCTCTTACTGTGCTGCACCGGAGCCGTATATGGTGCCACATGAGATGCCGAAAGGGTCTTTCCTGCAGGGTCTGGATGTGATGGGGCAGTTGGCGAAGCAGGCGAAAGACTGGCTGCTGGTTGGCTGGATTCGCTTTTATCGCAGACATCCGTCAACAATTGTAACCAGGTGGGTGGCACACGTCCTGCACCATAGCATTCATTTTGGCTTTGTGAAAACACTTACGGAAACGATCAAAAAGGAGACGGCCATCTATCCGCGACGCCTGTTTGGAAAAAGCGGAGAGGAACGGCTGGCACTGTGCCTGAAAAAAGCAAACGCACGGAAGGAAGAACTGGAAAAGACGGGCGCATATGTAGAAATTGTGCGGCAGGAGCCATTTACAATTGCAAAAGATCAGCTGGATTTAAAGGTGTATCTGCTGGTCAGCCGCCAGGGGATGGTAAACCAGAAGATTCAGGTGGAGGAAATAGAGTTGTAATATGGCGGCTATTTTTGTGGCTTATTGTTATCTTTGCCAAAGGTATATCCACGACCAAAGCAGGTTAGGCCGAAACTTACCACTGCTATAAAGTCGACAATACTCATGGCTTAGCCCTCCTTTCCAGCGGATTTCTATGTAATCAGAGAGTAACAATAACGAATAAAAAGACAATCAGGTTAGAATTTGATTGAAAGACTTTTTCTAAAATGATAGTATAGATACATGGGAAACTAGAGAGCCGGGCGGCTTACCCTCTTTTTCGGAGGGGCTAACCCTCCAGACGAAAGAAAGGAGGGCGTTGCCAATGTATGTTACATATTCTGATTTGATTCAGATAGGGATATTCATTTGCGCCCTTGTTGGATTGTGTTACACGATTTTCAAGGGAAAACGAAAATAGCCGCCATTACTCGCAATAATGACGGCTGTTGTTAAAACAGATTTTTAATTATTGGGGTAAGCCGCTTCTCTAGCTTTCCCTTTTTCTATACATAGAATAACATATCTTTTGAATCTCTGCAAGGAAAAGTGTGAATCGATTCATAATTTGTTACTGTTCACTCAGCACCTGAACACCATGCTGTTCAGGTACACATTTTCCCCCTTTTTGTGAAATGAGTTGACTTCATCACACAGGTGTAATATATTGAAGAAAACATATCATTTTCGGAGAGGGGGAATTTTTATGTGGATGTTACTGGGGATTCTTGTAGTTGGTGCGCTTGGAGGCGTATGTATGGCTGCACTCCGCAATGTGAGCGGGGATGTCGGTGGAGGCATGGGCAGAGATTATATGGAAAAAGAGTGGGGAATTACAGAAAATAAAAAAGAGTAGAAAGACAAGATGGGATTATTAGAACAGATCAAAAAACCGAATGCAAAAGCATTTACACATAGCGGAAAATTTCATGCGGATGATGTATTTTCATCCGCATTATTGTTGTATCTGAATCCGCAGATTACAATCACAAGAGGAAACCGTGTGCCAGAAGAATATGATGGGATTGTATTTGATATTGGCAGAGGGCGGTATGATCATCACCAGAGAGACAGCCGTGTGCGTGAAAATGGAGTACCGTATGCCGCCTTTGGTCTGCTCTGGGAAGAACTCGGAAGCGGAATCTTAGGGGAAACGTTAGCGCAGCGGTTTGATGAAGAATTTGTGCAGCCGTTGGATAACAATGATAATACCGGAGAAAAGAATGAACTTGCGACACTGATCGGAAACTTTAATCCGGTGTGGGACGCACAAAAAAACATACAGAAGGAAGAAGAAAGCATATCTGCTGAGCCTGCGCTGACTGCGGAAGAAAAATCCCGTGGTCTGACCAAAGAATTTCAGCGGGCGGTACAGATGGCAGGAATGATTCTGGAAAATAAATTTGCGCGTTATCGTGCGGATGCACGGGCAGATGCACAGATCGAGGAAGTATTAAGTGCACGGGAAGATCTGACAGATACAAGGATTCTTGTCCTTTCCGAATTTGTTCCGTGTCAGAAACGGCTGAAGGAGACAGATATCGCGTTTGTTATTTTTCCGTCGAATCGTGGCGGATATTGTATCCAGCCACAGAAGAAACCGGATTCCATGAATTACAAATGCAGTTTTCCAAAGCAATGGCTGGGGCTTGAAAATGAAGAACTGCAAGAGGCTACCGGGCTTGCCAGCGCAGGGTTCTGTCACAAGGGCGGATTTCTTATGACGGTTGGAGACGAGGCGGATGCCATCAGGGCATGTGAGATCAGTCTGGAAGAATATGAGCAAAAGCCGGTGATTGTGTGTCTGTGGGATGCAGGAGAGGCACAGGAGACAAAAAATTGCGAGAGAGAAGAAACAGAGCAATTGCTCAGGCAGATTCCGGATATGACGGATGCACAGTTCTGTCACATGACATTTCCGCTTCTTCCGGATCTGGAAGAACAGGGCGTGTATGCGGAAGTTGCAATGGAAAAAGAAGACTGGAAAACGTATATCAAAGATTTTGTAAAACAGGTACTCGAGTATAAACCGGAAGCGGTTTATGTTACGGCAGATCTGTTTGCAGCCTATCCAGTGGTGCATGCACTCCGCAAAAAACACATGCCAATACTGATGCACACAAAGAAGGAAGGAAAGAACCACATCGTGCGGCTTCCTTCGGGATCGTAGACCAGAAAGAGAGGAAGAACAATGGACGAGTCAGGAAACCACAAACAGGCAGAACAGAGGGAGAGAATCCGGTGGATCGTATCGATTTTGATTCCCCTTTTGTGTGCACTTCTGTCATTTTGTGTGATTGCAAAATACACCTCATCTCCAACTATGAAGATAAATGCACACGCGATTCAGTCACTGGATGACAAAAAGACAACTACATTGGAACTGACGGCAGCGGCAACAGCTGCTTCTGCCGCAATTACGCTTATTCCGGGAGATGCCGGTACTCCGATTGCGGATAAACTGGCCGATCTGAGTTCGTATTTTCTGATTGTTGTCTGTGCAATATATCTTGAAAAATATCTGGTTACCATTACGGGGCTGGCAGCATTTAAACTGTTGATTCCGATCGGATGTATTTTGTTGTCGCTTTGTTTTGGATTCAAAAAAGATCTGGGCAGGACCATTGCCTGTAAGCTGGTTTTGTTTGGGCTGGCTGTTTATCTGGTAGTTCCGGTAAGTGTCAGGGTTGCGGATCTGATTGATGCGACATATGGAGCTTCCATGGAAAATACCATTGCATCGGCAAAGCAGGCGACGGATGAGATCAAAGGCGAGGCAGATACACAGAGTCAGGAGAGCAGTGGTTCTGATACTGGTGGGAAGAGTAGTTTCTGGTCGGGACTGGTGGACAAAGTTGAGGATACCGTCACCGGAGCAAAAGTAAATCTGGAAAATACACTGAACCGGTTTATAGAAGCGATTGCGGTAATGCTTGTGACTTCCTGTGTAATACCGATTCTTGTTCTGTTGTTTTTTGTCTGGCTTGTGAAACTGGTACTTGGGGTAAATATTACGTTGCCACAGATCGGAAAAAAGAAGAAAGAGGGAAAAAGAATATGAAATTACTGATGAAACAGCGTGTTTTTTCATGGACGGATACCTATGATGTTTATGATGAGGCGGGAAATAAAAAGTATTTTGTAAAAGCAGAATTGTTTCGGCTGGGGCACCAGATCCATGTATTTGATGTTTCCGGAAATGAAATCGGTATGATCAAGCAGCGTCTTTTTACGCTTCTTCCTTCGTTTGATATTGTGATCAGTGGACGTGAATTTGGAAATATTCAAAAGGAATTTACGTTTTTCAAACCGCGTTATGAAATTGATTATAACGGATGGCGTTGTGAGGGAGATTTCCTCGCCTGGGATTATGATGTGTATGCGGGCTGCAGTTCAGTCGTGCATATTTCAAAGGAACTGTTCCACTGGGGAGATACCTATACGATTAATATTTTAAATTCCGAAGATGAGATTCCGGCATTGATGCTTGTCATTGCCATTGATGCAGCGAATTGTACACAGGGGAAGTAAAAAAGCTGGAATAACGAATCGGTCGTTATTCCAACTTTTTCATTTCTTTCATTTATTTGCAGGCTTTCGGAAGTGAAAATTTAGTTGCCTTGTTGAAGTTTTTGTATGTAACAGATGTCTTAATCTTGGAGTAGGACATATCGGAATCCGCTACAAGAGAACTAAGATACTCGTTCATGAAGTCTTTCATGTCGATCGTCTGTTTTACCGGATAATAGGTCTTCTTATCAATCCAGAGAGAGATGGTAATCGGAGAAAGAGAACTGTAATCAGAAGATGTTCCCTGTGTGTTATCTCCGTTAAGTCCAAGTTGTGCAAGAAGACCGGCAATATCTTCGCCCTTCAGCTGTGCCTGAATCTGTACGGTTGATTTTCCGTTGACGGTTACGCTGTTTTTGACAATTTTTAAATCCGAATACATATCTGTGGTCTGTACAGAACTGAGCATATCGGAGTAGTCAGACAAATCCAGTGTTGATTTTTCATAGGTTTTGTTATCCGTAGAGGTGTACTGCAACAGTTTGTTGCCTTTTTGTTTTGTGTAGGAGATTACTTTTATTTTTGTGTCCTTACCGTTGGAAGGGATTGTCATCGTCATAACGGTTTTGGTTTTCAGCGGACTGGCAAAAGCAATCGTTGTTGACGTGGTTTTGGTGGATGTGGTTTTTCCCTGAACCGACATGTCCATATCCATGTTCATTTTCATCTCATAGGATTTCAATTTTTCTGTGGCTTTCGCCATTTTGTTGATGTACTGCTTGGCAGAAAGGGTTGCTGCCGCTACAGGAGTAGTGCCGGCAAAAGCGCATACTGCCATAACTGCGGTAAGCACAGCTGCCAGAAATTGTTTCTTTAACTTTTTCATAAAATAAAACCTCCATATTTTTTATTGATATGGAGGTATCGTATCATCTAAAGATGTTTTTCGTCAATAAGACCTTTTTCCTACATTTGCTTTATTTGGAATCCATTCGTGTCACAATCATGTGAATGATATATGGAACAAGGATCACCGGAATGGCAAGGTAAGCCAGAAAACTGTAAGCTTTCTGGATCAGTGTCAGAAGCCCGAATTGTGCGATGCCAAAATCAATCAGACAGCAGATCAGTGCGATGATAATCTCACGGGAGGAGATGCGTTTTCTGGTGTTTATGTCCGGAGTTTCTGCTTTTGGTGTTCCATCGGATACATCATTTTTGCCGGACAGGGTCCGTTTTTTAAGTCCGTCGGATACACGTTTCACCATGGCGGCAACCATATTTACCGCTGTGGATACGGCACCGAGGATAATCAGAATGGAAATGAGCGGTGTCATAAATCCTTTGCCGATGCCTTTTTGTACCATAAGCAGTGTCGGCACGCTGGTGCCTGCCATATCCGGACTTGTGGAAACGGTCATAATTCCAAGACAGACCATCGTCATCATCAGCGCGTTGATGAGAAAGCCGAGCCCCATGCTTTTGACTGCATCGCCCGGTTTTTTGAATACTTTGGCGTGCTGGACAAATACCGCAATGTTTGCCAACTGGAACGTTCCGTAAAGGAATGCGGAGTAAAGTGCCTTTCCGAATGGTTGTGTGGATGTTGTCATCTGCTGTGCGGTTGCGCGGATGGCAGACCATCCGTGGATGATATTCGGAATGTATACAATCAGAAGCCCGGCAATGATGCAGATGGAAAGCACGGAGGCTACCCGGCGCACCAGGTCGGTGCCGAAAATGGCAACGATAAAGATAAAAATGCCGATGATCAGTGTACACAGCAGATACGGAAGTCCTGTCAGTGTGCTTAATGTTGCACCACCGGTTGCAAAGGCAACAGCGGGAGCGACACACATGACGCAGATATAGAGCACTTCAAACAGGTTGGAAAAAACTGGGGCGAATTTTCCGTAAAAAGCATTGTTGTACGAGCGGTAATCGTATACTTCGTGTTTTCTGGCAAAGCGCATGCCGTAGGCAAAAAAGATACCGTTGTAGAGCATGGCAAGTGCAGGCATGAGCAGACACCAGATGCCGAAACGCACATAGTAACTGTAAATCTGGGCGCCGGAGGCAAATCCGCCACCAAAATGTGTGGTAAACCAGACAAAGGCAACACCAAAAATGACGGAATAGGTGCCGGTGCCGGCAGAAGATTTTTTATGCATTTATCTGTCTGCCTCCCGTTCTTTCAGCTGCTTCATTGCAAGGGCCAGCATTTCTTTTGTTACTTTATATGGGTAATGTCTGATATCGGACATTTCCGGGATGCGGTCCATACTTTCCTCCCACTGTTCTTCCGTAATCTCAATCTGTTCCAGGGAGGTCGGAAGCTGTAATTTTTTATTTAAGCAATAGATTTTTTCAAATTCCTCGTACTGCTGGTCGACAAGCAGTGCAAACAGAACACCGAATCCCACGACTTCTCCGTGCAGATGCTTTTCTTCAATGACCGGATAACTGGTCAGCGCATAAAAAATGGCATGTGCCAGTCCGCTGTTATAATCCGGGGTGAAATCTTTCGTCAGGAAAATGGAGGCAATTCCGGTTGTCACGACGATGGCAAGGACAACCTGCTCCACATCGTAGGTACATAATCCTTTTTTATGATCCTCGAGTGCTTTGGCACCGTATTCCAGAAGCGGATTGCGGCACATGACACTTAATGCTACACCAAGGGAGGTGAAATGTTCCAGCTGTTCCCCACGGGAAGAGATGGTTGCCTCATAGTATTTGGCATAGGTATCGCCAATGCCCGCCCACATATACTGTGCAGGAGCTTTGGCAATGATTTCCGTGTCGATAAATGCGTGCATGGCAGGCCGTACAAAAAAGTTTGGTTTTAAGAATGTGCCGTCCTCGTTGTACATGATGGATACCGAAGTACAGGCTGCACAGTTGGAGGCGATGGTCGGGAACGTAAAGACCGGCTTATCGTCAGTGATACACAGACATTTTACGGTGTCTAGTGCTTTTCCACCGCCCACACCAAAGACCATATCGGCTTTGTGATAGACGGGAAGCTGTCGCAGTTTTTCCACGGTTTCGTAGGTACAGTCACTGCCGTACCGTTCGACACCGATGATTTCTAAGTTTGTTTTTGCTACATAAGTGCGGATTTTTTCTTCCGCTGCTTTAAGTGCGCGTCTGCCACCGATCAGAAGCACAGTTTTTCCGTAGGATTCACAGACCGGTCCGATTTTATCGTAGATGTGATCGCCGATGGAATAGCTTGGCAGATGTACTTCGTAATTTTCTAATTTCATAGGTTCTCCTTTATTTTCGATATATACACAGTTTATACCAATTGCCTGTTACTGTTCAATAAAAACTTTCAAAGTTTTGTTTCATTCTGAAATGAAAATGTAAAATACACTTGACATACAATGTAAAGTGTACTATACTTCGTGGTGTAAAGCAAACTTGACAAAAATTTCCGTGAGGAGGGGAAGCATGAAAACAAGAATTCAGGATCTGCGCAAGGAGCTGGGAGTGACCCAGAGCGAGCTTGCAGATGCTGTGGATGTGACCAGACAGACGATTATATCCCTGGAGGGAGGCAGATACAAAGCTTCTTTAGTGCTGGCACACAAACTTGCACAGTTTTTTCACGTAACCATTGAGGAATTATTTATATTTGATCAGGAGGATGAAAACATATGAAGGGATTTTGTTTATTTTCAGGAAGTAAAGTGACAAACAACGAGGAATTCCGCAAGCAGCTGCAGGCAAAAAATAAATGCCTGCTGGGATTGATTCTGCTTGGCGTAATCAGTGCGGCAGCCGCTTATTATATGGAATTTTGGGGAAAGATGAAAGCAGACGATTATATGCTGGGTGTATATTGTGGGATCGGTGTGGGGCTTATATGTTCTGGAATTATTTTTTTGATCCGCAATAAGCGTCTGATGAAAGACGAAGGGAAATTAAAGGAAGCAAGACTGCAGGTGACGGATGAGAGGAATATTGAGATTGGGTCGCGTGCATTAAGGATGGCAGCGTTTGTGCTTCTGATTGTAATGTATCTTGCCTTTCTTTTTGGAGGATTGTATGATCCGATGATCAGTAAGCTGATGTCGTGTATGATCTGTGTGTTTCTTATTGTCTATGCAATTGCATGGAGAGTACTGAACAAGCATATGTAGAAATGAGGATATATGAAAACAGAACGAAAGAAAATTCGTCCGGATTATTATGATGAATTCAGCTGCATTGCCGGCCAGTGTCCAATTACCTGCTGTCAGGAGTGGAAGATTGCGGTGGATGCGGATACAAACCGCAGATGGAAGAAAGTTCTTCCACCGGATACGATGCCGGGATGCGCTAAAAGCCGGTCGTTGGATCAGGTATCTGGAGATTCAAAAAATTGTGGGAAAAATCTCAGCACTTACACTTGTATGAAAGATGGAATCCGGGTCATCGGGCTGGACGAGGAGCATCGATGCCCATTTCTTACAAAAGACAAACTGTGCCGTCTGGTTTTGGCGTATGGGGATTCGATTCTCTCGGAAACCTGCACGACATTTCCACGGGAAGTGCACCGGTTTGCAGATCATGAAGAAGATACATTGATGCCGGGGTGTCCGGCGGTGATTGATCTGTGGCGGCATAAAGAGATTACGTTTCCATCGATCGTGCACAGCAATGCAGACATTTCAAGTGAAAACACGTGGACAAATGTGTCGGGACATACCATGTGTGTGGAAAAAGACGAAAAAAAAATGATGTTTCTGATTCGGGAACATATTCTGGCGTTACTGGGGAACCATACGGTTTCTATCGAGGAGGCTCTGCTGGAAAGTTTTTATATTCTGCTGGAGTTGTATAAAAATCAGCCCATCACACCGGAACTGGTGGAAGAATATTTTTCTCCAGAAACACTGCTGCAACTGCGCACCGCAATCACACAGGCAAAGAGCACAATCTCTTCGCTGGAAACCTGGGAAGAATGCAATGAGCTTCTGCAGGATCTGGCGGTCAATTACCGGAAAGAGGGATTGTATGAGAAGTTTTTGACACCAGTGATTACACAGGCAGAATATTATTCCCAAATTTTCGGAAGGCAGGGAATCCATGTGGGAGAAGATATGGATGCCACTAAGGGGGAAAATGAGGCAGGACAGCTTTGGGATCGGTGGAGACAGTTCCGGAATGCATTTGCATCGTATGAACTGTTGCTTCGTAATTTCCTCAGAAACGAAGTGTTTTCGGATCTGATTTTGCCAGAGAATTTTGAGACGGAACCGGAAGAGGCAGATAATCTGGAGCACATGGTGCTGCAGATACAGTGGATTGCGATTACGTATACGGCAATCCGGCAGAGTCTGTTTTTGAAATGGAGTCTGGATGCAGATGGGATACCAGCAGAGGAGGCACTCGATTATGAGACGGTGCGGGAGTATATGGTGGTGATTTCTCGTATGACCGGGTATGAGGATGAGGATGTCCGCGAGTATCTGGAGAATAGTTTTGCGGAACTTATATGGGATTGGGGATATTTTGCATTGATCATTTAAATTGCTGGTTAACTGCGTGGTCTGGGGTATTTGGGGTTTGGCAGGAGGGACGGATTTGCGGGGATTGTTCTAAATATAAGTTTTTTCGATGCGACGGAAGAAGGGGTACATTCTCTTTCTCCAGAAAAATTTACAAGTTAGCTCTGGCGTTGGTTTCAGGTAAGTGGAGTAAAGTTTTTCAGTTTACGCAATTCACTATGGGTTGTGAGTGCCAGAGCAAGTTGTAAATTTGTTCTTCCGAAAGAAATGTTCCCCTTCTTCCTGTGGATTGGAAAACTATAAGTAAAAGAATGATGCCCGCAAATCCTGTCTGTGGAACAAACATAAAGGCACCGGAACTTGCAGTTAAGGGAACGCCTCAAAAGGAGCTACGAATCCCATGAACTGGAATAAACATAAAAATACCCTGTTAAATCACTTGATGATAAGGCCGGGTATCTATAGATGAAAAATTAAAGTTTTAGGTGACGGTTTTTCGAAATTTTAAGGTTTAAAATCAGGAAATGTCACCTATATAGTAAAAATTGCCTTTCCAGATACCGTTTTTTTAGAAAAAGTGGTATCTGGAGAAGCAATTTTTGATCTATAGAGACTTTCCGGTATCTGAATGTTAAATTTTCAGCGTGTAGGTACCATAATGGTATCTTTTACATGAATTTTATTGGCATAGATACCACGGTGGAATTTTTTATTGAATTTTATTGGCATAGATACCACGATGGTATCTTTTACTGAATTTTATTGGCATAGATATCACGATGGCATTTTTCCTATGAATTTTGATTATATAGTCCCCCCATTTTTCATTTATAAGTTTATAATGCCCGATCATATAAAGGCTTCAATAGAACGATTGTTTCAAAAAATACCGGCGATGAAATTTCCACTTATTAGCAAGTCAAGCTTCCCAAACATTTATCACTTTGCCGTAAACGCTCATTGCACGCATTTCCTTCCGGGAGCGCCTTTAACTGCAAGTTCTGGTGCCCTTATATTTGTTCCACAGACAGGATTTGCGGAAATATGTTTCTCAATTATATTATCTCCAGCCAACAGGAAGAAGGGGGACATTTCTTTCGGAAGAACAAATTTGCAACTGCGCCGTAGTTCCATCACATAACGCTAATGGCATAAAAGTAAAATATTTGTCAAACTTACCTGAAATCAATATCGGCGCTAATTTGCAAATTTTTCTGGAGAAAGAGAATGTCCCCCTTCTTCCGTCGCATCGAAAAAACTTATATTTAAAACAATCCCCGCAAATCCGTCCCTCCTGCCAAACCCCAAAGGCCCCAGACCACGCAGTTAAACAGCAATTTAAAAGAAAACGAACAGATGAAAAGTTTATGCAGATATAGTATAATAGACAATAATAAACCAAAAGAAAAACTTGCCAGACTGGGGGAAACATGGAACCACAAAAGCAGAATGACGGTGTGCGCTATAAGCTGGCAAATGCCATGAAAGAATGTATGCGCACGGCACCGGTAGAAAAAATAACCGTAAAAGAAATTGTAGAAACCTGTGGGTTGACGCGTCAGACATTTTATCGGAATTTTCAGGATAAATATGATCTGATCAACTGGTATTTTGATAAGATTTTGCTGGAATCATTTGAGCACATGGGAGAAGGAAGAACCGTCTACGAGAGCCTTGTCAACAAATTTGAATACATTCAGATGGAGCAGTTGTTTTTTCGGGCGGCATTCAAAAATGATCAGCAGAATTGCCTGAGAGATCATGATTTTGAACTGATTCAGGAGTTTTACACAAAGCAGATCGAAAGCCGGACAGGAAGAAAGATTTCCACCGAATTGCAGTTTGAACTGGAAATGTATTGTCTTGGTTCGGTTTATATGACGGTGCAGTGGGTGCTCGGGTATCGGAAATGTACGCCAGAAGAGCTGGCACATGCGCTGACCGAATCCATGCCTGTGCGGCTGAGGGAAGTATTTCAAAAACTGGGATTAATATAGAAAGAAGCTGTAAAATGCTTCCACTTTGTCTATAATTTAAAACGCCAGAACCGGTATTTGCCGGAACTGGCGTTTCTTTCATCAGTGACTTTTTACAGTCTACTTTATATTGAATTGCAAGAAATTACATCAGTTTACGGAACAGAGCTTTCAGATCTTCCACACTGGCATCTTTTGGATTTCCAGGTGCGCAGGCATCGGCATGTGCGGATTCTGCAAGGAACTGTAAGTCTTCTTCCTTCAGTGCTTCCAGTTTGGTCGGAATTCCGACATCGACGGAAAGCTGCTGTACGGCATCAATCGCTGCCTTGCGGTATTCGTCCACAGACATTTCATCGACACCCTTGACACCCATGGCGCGTGCAATCTCGCGGTATTTTTCACCGGTGCAGTCGGCATTGTATTCCATAACGATTGGGAGCATCATTGCACAGGCAACACCGTGTGGGGTGTCATAGACAGCACCGAGTGTGTGCGCCATGGAATGTGCGATTCCAAGTCCGACATTGGAAAATCCCATACCCGCGATATACTCGCCGAGTGCCATGCCTTCGCGTCCCTCTTTTTCGTTTGCAACGGCACTGCGCAGGGATTTGGAGATCAGCTCAATGGCTTTGAGGTGGAACATATCTGTCATTTCCCAGGCTGCTTTTGTAGTGTATCCTTCGATGGCGTGTGTCAGGGCATCCATACCGGTAGAAGCAGTAAGTCCCTTTGGCATGGAAGACATCATCTCAGGATCTACGATTGCGATAATTGGCATATCGTGTGGGTCAACACATACAAATTTACGCTTCTTTTCCACATCGGTAATGACGTAGTTGATGGTAACTTCTGCCGCAGTACCAGCGGTGGTCGGAACAGCGATGATCGGTACGCATGGTTTTTTGGTCGGGGCTACACCCTCAAGGCTGCGCACATCTTCAAATTCCGGATTGGCAATGATGATACCGATGGCTTTGGAAGTATCCATGGAAGAGCCGCCGCCGATTGCAATGAGGTAGTCGGCACCGGAATCCTTGAATGCCTGTACACCGTGCTGGACATTCTGGATGGTTGGATTTGGTTTGATATCGGAATAAATCTCATACACAAGACCATTCTTGTCCAATACATCTGTTACCTTTTCTGTTACACCAAACTTGATCAGGTCAGGATCAGAGCAGACAAAAGCTTTCTGGAATCCGTGTGCTTTTGCCTCGGTTGCAATCTCCTGAATTGCACCTGCGCCGTGATAAGATGTTTCATTTAACATAATTCTGTTTGCCATAGTTGTAATCGTCTCCTTTGCATACATTCATGATACCCTTATTGTAGCAATGAAAAATCCGGGATGTAAGTTACAAAAGCAGCAGATTGTAACATGTGGTCCCAAATTTTTTTTCCTTGATTTTTTATGGGAAAAGGAGTAATCTGTCAATGGGAATGAAGTTCTCCCAAGGGAATTTCCCTGAACTGCTGAACGATAAGCTGATGACTTCTACGATTGTTTGATCGCAGAGACCATCGGCTTTTTTATTTGCTGTAAGATTTTGAGGATGTGCAGGGGAAGGATTGATGCAGGATGGATGTAGCAGTAAATCAATTGTTCATATGTCGCATGTAAGAGACGAAAAAGGGATTATGAAAGAAGAGGAAAACCATGAATCTGTCACATGATTTACAGGGATTAAAGAAAAAAGCAAAAGAAACATTTTTGTATGCGCTATCTGCGCTGCTCCTTGGCATTGCAATTGGTGCCATTGACGCGGTATTTGGTCGTGTTTTACTTTTTATTACAGATTTTCGTTCGGCGCATGTAGTTGTATTGCTGCCGTTTCTGCCGCTGGCAGGGCTTGGGATCGTCTGGTTATACCGGCATTTCAATGAGACGGCGGCAAAAGGAATGACGCTTGTCATGGAAGCCGGGCAGGGAAAGCGGGAGTCGATTCCACTGGCACTCATCCCGCTTGTCATGGCCGGTACATGGATCACACATCTGTTTGGCGGAAGTGCGGGGCGCGAGGGCGTTGCCGTGCAGATCGGTGCCACACTTTCCCATGCGTTTGCCCGCAGATTCCACTTCCCGGACAACGGCAGGATAGTATTGATTGCGGGAATGGCAGCCGGATTTGGAGGTCTCTTTCAGACTCCGTTTGCAGCAGTCTTTTTTGCGATGGAAGTAGTGGTGAGTGGAAGTATGGCATATTCCGCATTGCTTCCTGCGGCAATTGCGTCTTTTACGGCATCTGCAACTTCGCATGCGCTGGGGCTGGAAAAATTTTCGGTTCTTCTTTCGCAGACCCTGTCATTGACGGACACAAAGACGGTGACATATCTGATTCTTTTTGGAATCTTGTTCGGTCTGACGGGACGGCTGTTTGCGGTGCTTTTGCAAAAAGTAAAACAGTTTATGGGAAACGTACTGGAAAATCCATACAAGAGAATTGGCTTTGTGTCGATCCCACTGGCGGTGTTTCTTTTTCTGGCGTGGAACGGACGGTACTGCGGACTTGGAACCAATCTGATCGCGCAGGCATTTTCCGGTGGAGAACTGTATATGTTTGATTGGATTTTGAAGCTATTCTTTACGGTACTGACTTTGTCGATCGGGTTTCAGGGCGGAGAGGTGACACCGCTTTTTTCCATCGGTGCATCGCTTGGTTTTGTGCTGGGAAGCCTGGCAGGACTGCCACCGATGGTCTGTGCGGCACTTGGATACGCGGCGGTGTTTGGAAGTGCAACCAATACTTTGCTGGCTCCGGTTCTGATCGGAATGGAAGTATTTGGTGTGGAAAATGGGCTTGCATTTTTTGCGGTCTGCCTGGTGGCATTTCTGGTCAATGGCAACCGCTGCATTTATACGGCACAGAAACGGTCTTTTTGGTAAAAATCCCTTGACTCTCACCCTGGTTCATGGTTTATAGTTCTGCCAGAATTTAAAAATTGAGGTGGAAATCATGAACTGGGTGATTGGAAAAAAGCAAAAAAGAAGAAACAGAATAAAAGCACAATTCGGGAAAAATCCAATGGAGCTGGAAGCGTGGGAATCACTGGAGAAGCGCATGCGCGAAATCCGTATGTATGAAGAGCTGGTGGTGCAGGACGTAAAGAAGGAAGAATGGCAAAGTGCAGGAAGCGTGGATACCGTTACGTGGAATGACCTGGAGATGGATCGTGTATTTGCGCGGATCAATCATACCCGGACGTATATGGGAGAGCAGATTCTGTACCATCGCCTGCACAATATGCAGACACGGCAGTCCTGTGAGGATATGGAAAAGAGGATTTCGTTTTTTTCGCGCCGGGAATCCATACGCACAGAGATAGAAGAAAAACTCATGCGTATCGGCAAGCAGAAAGAAAGCTGTTATCTGCCGTTTTTCCTGACGGAAGAAATTAACCCACTGGTCATTCCAGAGACGAAAAGTCAAGGACTTTTTCATCAAATTCAAAAAGCAGTCACATTTTGCGGACTTCCTCACGGAGCAGACGCTTGATTTTGTCCTCCATCG
>OCRP01000198.1_pt1 | contig 71270 bp, 51 predicted proteins | sample 1538871 | NCBI WGS metagenome assembly OCRP01 (sample SAMN04571731, study PRJEB22368) | human gut metagenome | biome: human gut; material: stool | host: Homo sapiens | place: Luxembourg | collected 2012-09-20 | reverse complement strand
GAAAGCGGATGCAAAGGTATAGCTTTTTGGCTTACGAACCAAATCTTTTCGCAAAAAAGTTGCTTAAAAACACATCTTTTTAACATCTGTTTACAATTAGCGCGGATAAAACGCTTAATTTACCTTATAAAATATACGCATGCGAGCGCGTGAGTGTGTGCGTACACATACACACAGATTACATGTATGGTAGGTGACGCGGTGCATGGAACACGGATCTTGTCTTTTTGAACACGAACTTTATCTGTTCGAACACGAATTTAATTTTTTTGAACACGAATTTTATTTTTTTGAACACGAATTTAAGCGAATTAAACGAATCTTGATGCTTGAGGAATATAATTCTCGCACGAATTAAACGAATCGTTATGAACGGCACTGGCTCACGGAACTGGTCGAAAGGGTCGCACACGGATCTCACGCGGATTTTTTAATGCAATGGAGGATTGACGGGATGAAAAGAATATTTAGAAACCGAACTTTTTCGTGGAAAACCGATGGTGTTTTCATGCGCAGAAATGAATATTTATGCAAAACAGAAGAAGGAAATGAATAAATATCCAAAACAGCGGTTGTAAGCAAAACTAAGGGTTTTGCTTTCTGTTTTCAAAAATAAGCAAGGTTTTATTTATTGTTTTTGTTAGCAACCCTTAAAATAGGGGTTGTTTTGTCAAAGGGCCTCTTTGAGGCTGTCAAAGGGCCTTAATGAGCTCGTCAAAGAGCCTCTTTGAGGACGTCAAATGGGCACTTTCAAATCGTAAGTTGGGCCCTTTTAAAATGGCTCTAAAAAAGAGCCGAAAATTGCATAAATATGCAATTTCAGATAGGGTATTTTTGATTGTTCGACATTTTTATATTTTGCAAAAATACAAAAATCAATTGAATATTAGCTTGACATAAAACATAAAATCGCGGGCTGTGGGGAAACGTAATAAATAATTCAAAAAAAAATTGTAACTTTGCATAACAATCAAGAATAGCAATACAACAAGAACATCCCTGCAACAAAACAGGATACCCCCAACAAAACAGAACAACCCCAACACAACAAGAACATCCCTGCAACAAAAACAGGATAACCCTGCAACACACATTGCAATCGTTTGCGGAAAATGGGAACGTTACCGCAATCGTTTGCAGAAAGAAATCCATAAAAGAAAACGAACAGTTTGCTCTATAATGGCTAACTTAGCCGTCGGAAAGAGTAACTGAATAATCCTTTTTTTATTTTTTATTATGAGCATCAATATCCAAAGAAATCAGAAGAAGAGAGTAGTAATTGTCGGTGGCGGACTCGGTGGCCTGCGCCTTGCAGAAGACCTCTACGGGGCAGGCATGCAGGTTGTGCTTATCGACAAGAACAATTTTCACCAGTTTCCGCCGCTTATCTACCAGATAGCATCGGCAGGTATCGACCCGAGCAGCATCTCGTTCCCCTTCCGTCAGATCTTCCGCAAGCGCAAAGACTTCTATTTCCGCATGGCAGAGGCCCGTATGGTGGACACCGAGAAGAAGATTCTGCAAACATCAATAGGCAAGATCGACTACGACTATCTTGTGCTGGCAGCCGGTGCAACAACCAACTTCTTTGGAAACAAAAACATTGAAAACTGGGCCATGCCCATGAAGACCGTGCCTGAGGCAATGGGGCTGCGCAACGCCTTGCTCTCTAACCTGGAACGCGCCCTGACCTGCGCCACCGAGGAGGAGCGACAGGAGCTGCTCAACATCGTCATTGTGGGCGGCGGTGCCACAGGCGTGGAGATTGCAGGAGCGCTGTCGGAGATGAAACACTACGTCATTCCTTACGACTATCCCGACATGGACTCGTCACTGATGCACATCTATCTTATAGAAGCAGGCGACCGTCTGCTTGCCGGAATGTCGCAAGACTCGTCGAAGAAGGCATACGACTTTCTTAAGGGCATGGGCGTGGACATTCAGTTTGGCAAGATGGTGACCGACTATCGCGACCATAAGGTCATCATGAAAGACGGGACGGAGATTCCTACACGCACCTTCCTTTGGGTATCGGGCATCAGAGCCAACGCCATGCCCGGCATTGACGAGAGTCACCAGGGGCGCGGCTTCCGCTTTAAGGTAGACCGGTATAACCGCATCGACGGCTTGGACGGCGTGTTTGCCATCGGCGACCAGTGTCTGCAGACCACCGACGAGGCTTATCCCAACGGACACCCACAGGTGGCCCAGGTTGCTATACAGCAGGCCAAGAACCTTGCCAAGAACCTAAAGCTCATCAACGACGGTAAGGACGAAAGTGCTCTCACACCTTTTAAATATAACAACCTCGGCTCCATGGCAACCATTGGCCGCAACAAGGCGGTGGTGGAGATCGGCAAGTTGCGCAGCCAAGGTTTCTTCGCCTGGATTCTTTGGCTCGTCGTTCACCTTCGCTCCATCCTCGGTGTAAAGAACAAGATGATGGTGCTGCTCAACTGGTTGTGGAAATATGTGAGCTACAACGACTCTATACGCATGATCACCTACGCCACAAAACCGCGCGAGGTGGTGGAGCGTATGGAACGCGAACAGACCACACACCTGGGTGAAGACTTGATGGAATAAGAACACTGGCTTAACGAGATGCTCCCTGCTCGTTTTCTGCCCGATGGAAAGAAAAATAATGATTGGCGGATATTTGTTGAACAAGAAAAAAATGTGTAATTTTGTGAAAAACAAAAGATAAAGCCAAAACAAACCCTACAAAAGGTATAAAACGACATGGAATCATTGAAAGAATTATACAGGATGGGCAAAGGCCCATCGAGCAGCCACACGATGGGTCCGCAAAAAGCAGCACAGATTTTTGCGGACCATCACCCAGAAGCGAAAGCGTTTAAGGCCATTCTCTATGGCAGCTTAGCAGCTACGGGCAAGGGCCACATGACCGACATAGCGATAACAGAGGTGCTTGAACCCATTGCTCCGACAACGATCACCTGGGAGCCATCGGTGTTTCTGCCCTTCCACCCTAACGGCATGCGCCTGCTGTCGTATGATGCCGACGGCAAGGAGACAGACAGCTGGCTGGTGTTCAGCGTGGGTGGCGGTGCGCTGTCGGAGGGTGGCGAGACCCGTTGGCTCACCGATGTAAAGGACGTGTACAAAAAGAACACCCTTAAGGAGATTCTCAACTGGTGCGACAACCACGGACGCAGCTATTGGGAGTATGTGGACGAGTGTGAGGACGCCGATATCTGGGACTATCTGCAACAGGTGTGGCAGGTCATGCAGGACAGCGTGGAGCGTGGTCTTGACCATGAGGGCGCGTTGCCCGGTCCGCTTAACTTGCCCCGCAAGGCAGCCACCTATTATGTAAAATCGCAAGGCTACAAGCAGTCGCTTGCCTCGCGCGGTCTGGTGACAGCCTATGCTCTTGCCGTGAGCGAGGAGAACGCCTCGGGCGGCATCATCGTCACCGCCCCTACCTGCGGCTCTTGCGGCGTGTTGCCCGCTGTGCTCTATCACATGTCGCGTGCCCACCACTTCAGCGACACCCGCATCCTCCACGCCCTTGCCACAGCCGGCATCTTCGGCAACGTGGTTAAGAAGAACGCCTCGATCTCCGGTGCCGAGGTGGGTTGTCAGGGCGAGGTTGGCGTGGCTTGCGCCATGGCCTCAGCCGCTGCCTGTCAGCTGTTTGGCGGCACGCCTTCACAGATAGAATATGCTGCCGAGATGGGTCTTGAGCACCACCTTGGCATGACCTGCGACCCTGTGTGCGGATTGGTACAGATTCCGTGTATCGAGCGCAACGCCTTTGCAGCCACACGCGCCCTCGACTCAAACCTTTATGCCGCCATGAGCGACGGCCGACACCGTGTGTCGTTTGACCGCGTGGTGAACGTCATGAAGCAAACGGGTCATGACTTGCCTTCATTATATAAGGAGACAAGCGAGGGAGGTCTGGCCAAAGCTTATGAGTTTTGACAAGGGTGAGGTGAGATGAAAAAAAGAAATGATTTGTCGAAAGGTTATATATATAAAAACGCTCCACAGCCTCTCGGCTCACAGAAGTTGCTATCCCTACTTCAATCTTACCTTTAATCCAGAGCTTCTATTTCAGAGCCGAGTGCGGCTGAATCGCTCAGGCGCGGCTGTGGAACGAGAGTCTTATGTTTGTGTCATGCAGACAACCCTTAGGCCATCATGCAAAGATGACATAAAGAGTCGTTATAACGACACTAAACCATTGTCGTAAGATGAAAAAAATCGTAATGAACAAGCCAAAAGATGTTTTTTGGGAAACCATTTTAATAGACTTTTCATTAGGTTTTAGCTTTGAGCATAAGGAAGCGCCACATGTGGCACTTACAAATAAACAAAGCACAATGCAAAAGTAAGAAAAAATATAATAAAAGGCAAATTTTATAACATAAATTTAAGATGTTTTTCAGCATTAATGTCAAACGACAATGGAAAAACAATTTTGCCTAAACGAAAACAAACTTAATAAGGTGTGTCAAGCAAATTTGCTCGGCACACCTTATTATATATGTAACCTCTTTGCGGCTTTATATATGTAACCTCTTTGCAGCACGCAAAGACGTTTTCTTTTTCTCGCTTATGTCTCTCCAAAACGGAGACCCGTCATTAACGGCGTTGGGCAAGAAGCTGCTCCCAATGGTCAACAAACGTCCTCATGTCGGGCAACACGATGTCGGCACCATTGGCAGAGAGCGCCTCATCGGGCAACGGTCCGCTGTTTATGCCCACGGTGAAGCAACGGGCGGCAGAGCCGGCAGCCACACCAAGGGGAGCGTTCTCTACCACAACGGCTTGCCACGGTTCGGTGCAGCCTGTCTTGCGCATGCCCATAAGATAAGGATCGGGAGCCGGTTTGCCGCGCTCCACATCATAGGCCGAGACGATGTGCTGCTCATCGATAAACTGACCGAAGTCGTCGACCAGACGCTCAAGAAGCGGACGCTGTCCGCTGCCCGTAACGATGCAGATGCTCATGCCAGCCTCCTTTATCTTGCGCATGATGTCGAACACGCCATCGAAGACAGGAGCCGTCGGCATGTGGTGAAAGATGTCGGCTTTGACCTCGTACATGCGTTGAGCCTCGTCGAGCGTTATGTCCCTACCCTGCTGCTCCTTGACAAACCTCACGATGGTGTCGACACCCCGCGCACCTTCGGTGGCGTAAGAGTCGGCTGCCGTCATGCGTATGCCAAACTGCGCCATCGACTGTTGCCATGCCACAGCATGGCTGGGCATAGAGTTGTAGAGCACGCCGTCCATATCAAAAAGCACGGCTTGGGGCGCAAACCGCTCAAAGCCGTGCTTTTGCATGTATTGTTTAATTTCGTTCTCGAACATTATCAGACAAAATTATTTCTCGTCAGCCAAACGCTTCTGGATAGCCTCGCTCTCAGCCTCATATCCAGGCTTGTTGAGCAGCGCAAACATGTTCTTCTTGTAAGCTTCAACACCAGGCTGGTTGAAGGGGTTGACACCAAGGATGTTGCCACTGATACCGCAAGCAATCTCGAAGAAGTAGATAACCTGTCCGAGGTAATACTCGTTGAGCTGGGGAACCGACACGCGGATGTTAGGCACGCCGCCATCGACGTGAGCCAGACGTGTGCCGAGCTCAGCCATCTTGTTAACCTCATCAACGCGCTTGCCCTCAAGGAAGTTGAGACCGTCGAGGTTCTCGTCGTCGTGGGGGAAGAGGAGAGTCTTCTCAGGAGTCTCTATGCTGATAACGGTCTCGAAGATAGAACGCTCGCCCTCCTGGATCCACTGACCCATAGAGTGGAGGTCGGTTGTGAAGTCGCAAGAAGCAGGGAAGATGCCTTTTCCGTCCTTACCCTCAGACTCGCCGTAGAGCTGCTTCCACCACTCGCTCATGAAGTGGAGCTTGGGCTGGAAGTTGACAAGAATCTCGATCTTCTTGCCTGCCTCTGCATAGAGAGCGTTACGCACAGCAGCGTAAACAGCAGCGGGGTTCTCATCGAAAGGCACGTCCTTGCCTGTGGCCTTCTCCATGTCGGCAGCACCCTTGACGAGAGCAGCGATGTCGAAGCCGGCAACAGCGATAGGCAGCAAGCCTACGGGTGTGAGCACAGAGAAACGTCCACCCACATTGTCGGGAATGACGAATGTCTTGTAACCCTCCTTTGTAGCAGCAGCGCGTGCAGCACCCTTGTGAGCGTCGGTGATGGCTACGATCACGTCCTTAGCCTCCTCCTTGCCGCGCTGGTCCTCACACTGCTTCTTGAGCAGACGGAAGGCGAGAGCGGTCTCAGTAGTTGTGCCCGACTTTGAGATGTTGATAACACCAAATTTCTTGTCCTTAAGATAAGAGGTGAGTTCAGCAAGATAATCCTCGCCGATGTTGTTGCCGGCGAACACCACTGTAGGGTTCTTCTTGTCGCCAACGAGCCATGCGAACGAGTTGCCAAGAGCCTCAATGACGGCGCGTGCGCCAAGGTAGCTTCCGCCAATGCCTGCTACAACCACCACCTCACACTTCTCACGCAGTGTGTTGGCCACGCTTTGCAGCTCTGCAATAAACTCGGGGGTGATTGAAGACGGCAGATGGAGCCATCCAAGGAAATCGTTACCGGGGCATGTGCCGTTCTCGAGTGCCTCGTGAGCGGCTACAACCTGAGGTTCATAAGCTTTCACGGCGCCGTCTGAAAGGAACTGGGCAGCCTTTGTAATGTCTAAGCTGATACTTTTCATTTTGATCTGTATTTTTGTTTAATACTGTTATTCCTGTTTTTGCTTTATGTCGGATCTGGGCAAGACCCTCCTTTAACCTTTAGGTGTCTGCATGGTGTCAGGGCATGAGAGCGCCATCACCTGAAGCTGTCAGTAAGAAGTTTTATCTCTATCTGTGGAGAGATGCGCTCATAGAGCACATTGTAGACGGCATCGAGGATCGGCATGTTGACATGCAGGTGACGGTTGATCTCCTTCATACACTTTGTGCCGAAATAGCCCTCAGCAATCATCTCCATCTCTATCTGTGCGCTCTTCACGCTGTAGCCTTTTCCTATCATGGAACCGAAGGTTCGGTTACGGGAGAACTTTGAATAGCCTGTGACGAGGAGGTCGCCAAGATAAGCCGAGTCGTAGACGTTGCGGTTGAGCGGGTTCACGGCATCGAGCAGTCGCGACATCTCTTGCACAGCGTTCGACATGAGCACCGCCTGGAAGTTGTCGCCATATCCCAATCCGCTACACATGCCTGCGGCAATGGCATAGACGTTTTTCAGCACCGACGAATATTCTATGCCTATAACGTCGTCGCTGGTCTTGGTCTTTATATAGTCGGACGCCATAACATCGGCAAAGGCTTGCGCCTTCTCATAGTCCTCGCATCCCACGGTGAGGTAAGACAGGCGTTCAAGAGCCACCTCCTCAGCATGTGACGGTCCACCAATGCAGGCAAGGTTCTCAAACGGCACGTCATAGACCTGATGAAAATATTCGGAGCACGCGAGGTTCTCGTCGGGCACCAGACCTTTGATTGCTGTTATGATGTACTTGTCGCGTATGCGTGTGCGCAATTTCTTCAGGTGGTTTTTAAGATAAGGTGAAGGAATGACGAACACGAGGGTGTCGTAGGCCTCAACAATCTTGTTTATGTCGCTGGAGAAATAAATCTCATTGGTGTTGAAATGCACACTTGTGAGATAGGTGGGGTTATGGCTTATGCGCTTGAATTCCTCTATACGGTCGTCACGGCGCATGTACCATCCAATGTGGTGCGTGTGCCCAATGACAATTTTGGCTATGGCGGTAGCCCAGCTTCCGCCTCCTATAATTGCAATTTTTCCGCAGTCAAAAGCCATATCTTTTCAATTCGAAATTAGAACTCATAAGTCATATCCATAACTCATCATCCGCTATGCAAGCCGTTTGCCGGTTGTGCAAGCCATTTGCTGACGATGGGTTATGGATTATGAATTTAAAAAAATGGTTAGGCGTTGGCCTTGTCTATCCATGCCTGGATGTCGTCAACAGAAGGCTTGTCGTAGCCAAGCTTATACTTCTTGTTTATCTCGCCGACCTTCTGCTGCAAGCCCTGGGCCTTCTCGTCCTTGATGTCGGAGATGAGGTTGAAGCCAGCCTTGCGGAGAACATATACCCAGTTTTCGGGAACACCGATAGCCTCCCACTCCTTGATGGTGCTCTGCGGGATCTTCTTCTCAGGCTTCATCTGCGGGAAGAAGAGCACCTCCTGGATGAAGGTCTTGCCTGTCATGAGCATGACCAGACGGTCGATGCCGATGCCGATGCCCGATGTGGGAGGCATGCCATACTGGAGAGCACGGAGGAAGTCTTGATCGATGATCATTGCCTCATCGTCGCCCTTGTCGGCAAGCTTCATCTGGTCGATGAAACGGTTCTCCTGATCAATGGGGTCGTTAAGCTCCGAGTAGGCGTTGGCCAGCTCCTTGCCGTTGACCATAAGCTCGAAACGCTCGGTCAGACCGGGCTTTGAGCGGTGCATCTTGGTGAGCGGCGACATCTCCACGGGATAGTCGGTGATGAAGGTTGGCTGTATGAATGTGCCTTCGCAGAACTCGCCGAACAGCTCGTCGATGAGCTTGCCCTTGCCCATGGTCTCGTCCACGTCCATGCCCTTCTCCAGACAGAAGGCGCGAATTTCGTCCTCGGTCTTGCCGTTGCAGTCGAAACCGGTCTTCTCCTTGATGGCATCGAGGATAGGCAGACGGCGATAAGGGGCCTTGAAGCTTACCATGTTGCCGTCGATCTCGCGCTCGGGCTTGCCGTTAACGGCAATACAGATTGCTTCGAGCAGCTTCTCGGTGAACGACATCATCCAATTATAGTCCTTATACTGGACATACAGCTCCATGCAAGTGAACTCGGGGTTGTGGTTACGGTCCATGCCCTCGTTACGGAAGTTTTTGCCGATCTCGTAGACACCCTCGAAGCCGCCAACGATGAGTCGCTTCAGATAAAGCTCGGTCGCGATACGCATGTACATGTCGGTGTCGAGAGCGTTGAAATGGGTGATGAACGGGCGTGCGCTGGCACCGCCTGCAATGGCCTGCAATGTGGGTGTCTCCACCTCCGTGTAGCCAGCCTCGTCGAGCACGCGGCGCAAGGTGCGCAGCACGGTAGCACGCTGGAGGAAGGTGTCTTTCACGCCGTCATTGACGATGAGGTCGACATAACGCTGGCGGTAGCGCAGCTCTGGATCATCAAACTTGTCGTATGCCACGCCGTCCTTATACTTAACGATAGGCAGCGGCTTGAGGCTCTTTGAGAGCAGCGTGAGCGACTTGGCGTGAACAGAGATTTCGCCGGTCTGTGTCTTGAACACAAAACCTGTGATACCGATGAAGTCGCCGATATCCATGAGGCGCTTGAACACCTTGTTGTACAAATCTTTATTCTCGTCGGGGCAGATGTCGTCACGGGTGATGTAGACCTGAATGCGGCCTTTCGAGTCTTGCAGCTCCACGAAGCTTGCCTTGCCCATCACGCGGCGGCTCATCATGCGGCCGGCAATGCACACGGTGCGCTCTTCGCCCTCAGCGAAGTTTGCCTTTATCTCATCAGAAAAAGCATTGGTGGGATACTCTGCTGCTGGATACGGATCGATGCCCATGTCGCGCAGTTCCTGCAGACTCTGTCGTCTTACAATCTCTTGTTCGCTTAACTCTAAAACGTTCATATATTTATTTGAAGTTGTTTTTCTTGTTTGGGTGCAAATTTACTAATTATTTCTGAAAGAGCGCTGTTTTTCACCTTAAATAATGTAACAAATGGGAGCTTACGACAAAATAGAGCTTCAAACAGTTTTGTCAAACGCCTAAAAATGTTTAAATTTGCAGCAACATAAACTAACTTTAAAAACAATAAAAAAGAAGGACAAAAAACAATTCTATGAAAATTAAAACCACTCTCCTGCTTTTGGCTTTGATCTTGGCAACTGCTGTCCCGGCCCAAACGCCCGATTATGCCACGTTGAAAGCTTCGCTAAACAAGAAATCGCTACCTTTAGTAAACATAACGGTAGAAATAGAAAATGTGAGCAAGCCAATTTATCTGCCTGCAAAAATAGAGATTGCGGATCCATGGAAACGTACTGACGGCAACGTGGAAACAACGTTCAACTGTAAGGTGAAATATCGAGGTTCCTCTTCTTTGAAATATGACAAGAAGTCGTTTGCCGTGAAGCTGCTCAACGACAAAGGAAAGAGCTTGGACGCTACTGTGCTTGGCATCCGTAATGACGACTCATGGATTCTTGATGCCATGGCCGTGGACCGTCTGCGCATGCGCAACAGGCTGAACTTTGATATCTGGAACGCAATGTCGAGCACGCCTTACGAGACCGACAACGACAACCGTAACGGAACAAATGGGTTCTTTGTGGAGCTGTTCATCAACGGCGAATATCATGGACTCTACTGCATGACGGACAAGGTGAACCGCAAGCTGTTAGGCGTGAAAAAGCCTGACAACAAGGACAAAGACAACGTTAAGATTAACGGCGTAATGTACAAATGTGACAGTTGGGGAAGTGCTGCCTCTCTGAAAGGCTATGAAGAGCAAGACATGAACAAAGAGTCGTGGAACGGATGGGCGCTCGACTATCCTGACGATTATCCGTGCGCTGAAGCCTACACTCCGCTGAAAAACTTTATCGACTATTGCGCTACGACATCAGATGACGACTTCATTGCAGGCATCGACAAGAACTTCTGTCTGCAAAATTTCATCGATTATCAGGTGTTTCTCATGTCTCAAGGACTACGCGACAACAACATGAAGAACACATTCCTTAGCCTTGTTGACAAGAACGAAAGCAAACGGATGATGGTCACACCATGGGACCTCGACTGCTCGCTCGGCGGAAACTATAACGGCGAATATTATAACGTGCTTGTAGATAAAGGTTGGCTCACAGGAAACTATTTATACTCACGTCTTTGGAAGCTGAACGCGGACAACTATCGCAACAAGATTGCAAACTGTTGGAAAAAGTTGTGCGCAGATGGCGTGCTCTCTAAAGAGGGGTTCAACAAACGCGTTGACAAGTATGTGGAGGCTTTTGTGGAAAGCGGTGCATGGGAACGCGAATGTAACAAGTGGAACAATAACCCTGTGGAGCTTAAGAGAGACATAAAAGAAGAAGCGATTTATGTAAAAGACTGGTACAGCCGCAACTATGACCAGTTGGAGAAGAATGTTTTTTATGGTCTGGGCACAGGAATAAAGGACATTGTAGCCAACGACGGCAACAGGTCAAAAACAGAAATGTTGCATAACGTCATGGGGCAAAAGGTAGGGACCACATACCACGGCATCGTTATAAAGAACGGAAAGAAGATTATCTGCCGATAACATTTTCCTGTTGGTTTTTATTGCCCATTGCTTTGATTCTATTTGACTATAGGTTACCATCATAAGCAACAGCAATCTCCATGGCCTCAGCTCTTGCTGGCTTGCCCGTCTCTGTCATGGGCAGGCGGTCTAAGGCCATGAAGACATGAGGTTGCTCATATTTTGAAAGCCGCGCCTTGCACGCGGCTTTTATTTTTTCCAAAATTTCTTTTACACCCAAGGTTTCTTTTACACCCAAGGTTTCTTTTCCTCCCAAGGCTTTCCTTTCATCCAAAGTTTTTGTCCTTTCTAAGGCATCATTTCCTCCCAAGGTATCTATCCCATCGTGTTTTATCTCGGCAAGCAACACCACGGTCTCGCCAAACTTGGCGTCGGGACGTTTCGTTATAATGAACGGCACGTCCATAACAGGCTGTAGCTTTGCCTCAATCTCCTCGATCTGCATTTTTATTCCACCGCTACACACCACGTTGTCTTTTCGGCCTCTTATGCGGAAGTGTCGCCCGTCGGGAGCTATCTCTGCAATGTCGTTGGTTACGAGCGTCGAGGCACACACGTCTGGAGCATTTATTATGAGGCACCCCTCGCTTGTGGTGCTGACATTCACGTTAGCGAACGGCTCATACCACGAGCTGGCATCCGGCCCACTAAGACGACGTAAGGCGATGTGTGACAGGGTCTCCGTCATGCCGTAAGTGCTCCACACAGCGTTAGGAAAAGTCTTCAGAGCAGCTGCCATCTCAGCGTTCACAGCCCCACCGCCAATGATGAGGTGTTTTATCTGTCGCAACAAGGCACACTCCTCCTCCACCGCCATGCTGTTGTAGACCTGCATAGGCACCATGGCAGCAAACACAGGAGCCTCTTTCAGTCCGCGCAACGGATGTCCACACGGTTCCACCTCAACAAGGCGTAAACCGCAGACGAGCGACCGCACCACCACCATCTTGCCTGCGATATATTGGAGCGGCATGCACAAGAGAGCGGTGTCGCCCTCCTTAAGATTGAGAAAGCGGCATGTCATGCGTGCCGACGCCTCCATGCGCCGTTTCTCCACAAGCATGGGTTTAGGCTTGCCTGTGGAGCCACTGGTGTGAACGAGCAGCGTTGGAGACGGCGAGTGCCAGTCGGCGATAAATTCGTTGAGTGTCATTGTTGTTTTTTGAGAATTGATTATTGTCTTGCAAACACGTCACTTGCGACATGCAAACACGTCACTTGCGAGTCGTAAACATGGCAGATAGCAAGGCTAAACATGGCAGATAGCACGACCAAGCATGGCATTATCCCACTCTCCACAGTTTGTCGCCTCTAATCTCCAGCGGCATGTCTATGTTGTCGGTAAAGAGCAATCCTGTGCCAAGGCCTTGAGGCATGGTTATGGACGGACCATAAACGTCAGAGGCAAACTGGGCGATTGCGTTAAGCCCGACGTTGCTCTCAAGAGCGCTTGTTATCCAAGAGCCTATGCCACGTTCCTTTGCAAGGTTTATCCATTCGCGCGAGCCAGCCATGCCTCCATGCAGAGAGGGTTTGAGGATGACATACTGCGGACAGATGGTGTCGAGCAGATGCTGCTTCATGGACAGCATGTTTACGCCAATAAGCTCTTCATCGAGAGCAATGGGCAGAGGCGACTCCTTACAGAGGCGCGACATGTCAGCCCACTGGTGTTGGCGTATTGGTTGCTCAATGGAGTGTATGTCAAAACGTGCGAGCTTCTCAAGACGCTCCATGGCGTTGTCGGGAGTGAAGCCGCCATTGGCATCGACGCGCAGCTCTATCTGCTCCTTGGTGAAAGCGGAACGAATGTGGCGGATAAGGTCAAGCTCCTTGTCAAAGTCGATTGCCCCAATCTTCAGTTTCACACATCTGAACCCGGTCTTCATTTTATTTTCCAACCGCGAGAGCATCTCATCATAGCTACCCATCCACACCAAGCCGTTAATAGGAATGCCCTCCTCGCCGCGTGCGAAGGGCGTGTCGAAAAGCACGTCGCTTCCGCTCTCAAAGCTGAGCAGGGCCGTCTCCAGGCCAAACAAGATCGAAGGATAAGGGCGCAACATGTCGTGGTTTATCTTGCCCGTAAGGCCGAACATGTTGCACACCGAATAGAGAATGCGTTCATACTCGGGTATGGCATCACAGCTGAGGTCTGGCAACGGTGCACACTCTCCCACACCCTTGCGGTCGGGCTGTTCGGGCGAGGTTATGGTTATGAACCACGACTGGCGTGTGGTGTAGACGCCCCTCGATGTTCCTGCAGGCTGTTTAAAATGCAGCGTGCGCGGTTCTATGGTCACATGATAAGTCATTATTTTTTCTTTTCTTTATAATCTAACGGAAGCTTACGGAAGACGATGAAAGCTTATGAAAGCCCATGGAAGCTTATGAAAGCCTATGGCAGCTTATGGCAGCTTGGGATATTTTTTAAAGTCGGGCTTGCGCTTCTCAAGGAACGCGCGACCACCCTCTTGCGCCTCATCAAGCATGTAATAGAGCATGGTGGCGTCGCCAGCCAACTCCTGAATGCCTGCCTGTCCGTCGAGCTCAGCGTTCAGTCCGGCCTTGATCATGCGCAGAGCGAGAGGCGAGCGTTCCATCATGGTCTCTGCCCACTCCACACACTCGTCTTCCAGCTTGTCGAAAGGCACAACCTTGTTCACCATACCCATGCGTTCTGCCTCTTCTGCCGAGTATTGGCGACACATGAACCATATCTCGCGAGCCTTCTTTTGGCCAACGATGCGTGCAAGGTAGCTGGCACCGAAGCCAGCGTCGAACGAACCCACCTTGGGACCTGTCTGTCCGAAGATGGCGTTGTCGCTGGCAATGGTGAGATCGCACATGAGATGCAGCACATGACCGCCGCCAATGGCGAAGCCGTTAACCATGGCGATGACAGGCTTGGGCAGCGAGCGAATCTGCTTCTGCACATCAAGAACGTTGAGACGTGGCACACCATCGTCGCCGACATAGCCGCCACGGCCTTTGACGTGCATGTCGCCACCCGAGCAGAAGGCCTTGTCGCCAGCACCTGTAAGGATGACCACACCTATGCGTTGCGCCTCGCGACACCAGGCAAACGCTTGCGACATCTCCCATGTGGTGCGGGGTGTGAAGGCGTTGCGATAACGCGGACGGTTTATTGTAATCTTGGCTATGCCGTTATATTCTTCGAAGAGAATCTCCTGAAAATCGAAATCCTCAATCTTTTTCCATTCACGGTTTGAACAATTCATATCTTTTTTCTTTGTCTTTTTTACAAGGTTTTCCTACAAGCTTTTCCTGCAAAGTTTATTACTTACAATGGAAAATCAAGATGTTTATTTTAAAGATTCAAAATACTCTCTCATGGCCTTCGCATCCTCCGCAGCATCGGTAAACACCTCAAGCACCATGGGGCGGTCTGCCTGTTGTGTGAGCAAGGTCACGACGCCCACCTGCATCTCATCCATGTTGGTGGCCTTAAGGTAGCCGATGTCGTTCTGCGTGCAGATGCCGCGAGCCTCTGTGTTGTGGGCAGCAGCCACCATGTCGTGGGCGGCGGGACTGCCGTCAAGACCTGGCAACGTACTGAAGATTCCGCCCTCGTGGTTGTTAAGCAATATTATGCGCAAGTTGCCACGCAAGCGACCATTCCACAAAGCGTTCTGGTCATAGAAGAAGCTGAGGTCGCCAATGACGCACACCACCTTGTCGGTGGTTCCGAGAGAGAAGCCGGCAGCCGTAGACAGCGAACCTTCTATGCCGTTAACGCCACGGTTGCACCACACACGATGTGCAGCGTAGATGTTGGCAAGCCTCACAGCCGAGCTGTTGGCATAATGAACATGCAGGTCTTCATAAAGGTCCTCAAGCTGACTTTCAAAATATCTCACCGTTGCCATCTGCGAGAAGGGCGGCTCATAGCTTTCGGCGTGTGCGCCACAATGGTCGAGCAGTCGTTGCCAACGTGAGCGGAACGCTTCGTGCTCGGCACTTAGGTTTGTGGCATGAGAAGCCTTTTCTTCTGCAGCAAGAGTCTCATAGTTGGCAATGGCAGCCATGAGAGTCAGCAAGAGAGCGTTTGTCTCTTCCAACGGACATTCCACGATGTCGGTAAGCGACATCAGCGGGTCTGACACCTCAAGCACATTGGGTGTCACGACCCACGTCGGCGCCTTTGCCTGGCGAAGGTAACGGCGCACGGCCTTGCTTACTACGGTGCCTCCAATGTAGACAACGGCATCTGGCGCAAAGCTTTCCATGCTGTCGGGCGCAACGACCTTGTCGCCATCAGCTGACGTGAGCACACGCACAGCCTCATCGCCATGTGTTATGTTGTAAGACGGGCTTGACAGAGGCTCTGCCAACACCACGCAACGTTGGGACAGGCTGCACAAGGTGTCGGTGGCTACAGCCCCGTCAGGCAACTGCCCCAGCACAACCATAGGACGCTTGGCTTGAGCGAAGGTTTTGAATATATCTACGTTGAATGTCGTTGGCAACGTATGCGCCTTGAAGGGCGTTGTCTCGGGCAGCTTCTCCTCGTCAAACAGGAACAGCGGTTCCGTCACCGGCACGTTTATGTGGACGGGAGCACAGCCCTTGCAGGTGGCAAGATGGAGAGTCTCGTTTATCAGTCGGCCACACAGCCATCTTTCCTCTTCATCATGAGGCTCAGGCAACTGCACCGACCGACGCACCATTGGTCCGAACGCTCCCTGTTGCGGCAGCGTCTGTCCATCGAGCTGTCCTATCCACTGCTGCGGCCTGTCTGCCGACACCACGATGAGCGGCACATGCTGATAAAAAGCCTCAGCCACAGCAGGTGCCACGTTCAGGAGCGCCGACCCCGAGGTCACACACACCACAACAGGTCGCCCTGTGGCTTGCGCCAAGCCAACAGCATAGAACCCGGCAGACCGTTCATCGGTGACAGGGTGACATGTTATCTGCTCTGCCTCATTGAGGTTGTGCACAATTGGCGCGTTGCGGCTACCAGGACACACCACGGCATCAGTTATGCCTTTGGCAACAAGCAACGACGTTAAAAGGTTTATGTTTTCTTTATTGCTGTACATCTTCTTAATTGACTTTTTTATCTTTAAAGAGCACTTTTGGCTTTTTAAGACCGCTCTTGGCTTTTTAAGACCGTGCTTGGCTTTTTAAGACCGTGCTTGGGCTCAGCTTTCAAAGAGCCGTCTCATCGTCTCCATTTTCGCTTCTGTCTCGTTCCATTCATCCTCTTCGTTGCTGTCGGCAAGCAGTCCGCCGCCAGCATAAAGCCACAGGTCGCGGCCCTCGAAGCGCATGCAACGGAGCGACACATAAAGACTCGTTTTGCCGTCTATGCCCATTGGTCCCGCAAAGCCGCTATAATAAGACCGTGGCATCTGCTCGTTGCTCATGATGAACCCGAAGGTTGGCTGCTTGGGCATGCCACAGACAGCAGGTGTGGGGTGAAGGGCGTTGATGACACGCCCGATGCTCCGGTAATCATTGATGCTGAAACTGAAGTCGGTGCGCAGGTGCACAAGGTCGCCAGCGCGTGTGGTGTAAGGGTCTGAAGAGGTCACGTTGTCTGAGAACTGTTCTATCTGCTCCTCAATATAATCGGCCACATATCTCTGCTCAAAGCGGTTCTTGTCGCTCCACCTTATGTTTTGTGCAGAGGTGCGGGCACCGGGAGTGTCGAAGTCGAGCATATCGTTGCCAAGCTTCATCGTTCCCGCCAACGCCATCGTGTGCCACTCCTGTCCGCTGCCTTGAAGCAGAATTTCAGGCGTAGCCATGAGCCATGTGCCGCAACGAGGAGTCTGCACAAGAGCCACAAACATGCGTGGGTAACGTCTGCAAGCGCAGAAGAACATCTCTTCAAGGTCTGCCTCGCGCTGCGCCACCATGTGCGAGCAGCGAGCCAACACGATCTTGCTGAACGTTCCGTTGGTGAGCTGTGCATGGAAGTTGCGGAAGTCTATGCCATAGCGTTGTCGCTCCAAAGCGCCATCCACCACCTGCGCGTCAAAAGCGTCAAGCGACAAAGAGCCTTGCGGCACCTCGCCCCAGTCTACCCTGTCAGGACGAATCACGATGACGGGACGGTCTTCTGACGGCGCAAAGGGAGCCATCACAAAGCCTCTCTGCACCCCAAGCTCCTCGCACGACATCAACACGTCGGGCTGTCCGCCTATCTGTTCAAGCTTGCAGAAGCGTTGTTCATGCGGATAACGGAACAGAACCTTGGCAACAGCCAGGCCCTCATCCTTTGCCTCAATCATTTCTCCTCCTTGCCCTTCATTATAAAGTTGGTGACCTGTACCGACGACACGAGGTCCCCATTCTCGTTCTTTATCTCTATGTGCCACACATGCAGCGTCTTGCCACGGTGCAGCAGTCGGCCATAAGCCGTCACGGTGTCGCCCTCAAGCACAGCCTTGACATGCTCACCACTCACGTTTATGCCCACGCATATCTTGCCTGGACACAACACCATAGACCCCACGCCAGCCACGTTCTCAGCCAGCGCGAGCGATGCTCCCCCGCTGAGAAAGCCAAACGGCTGTCTGTTGCGCTCATCCACCTTCATGCTTGCCACACACATGTCGGGTTCGGGTGTGGAAATAAAGTTCATTCCGAGGGTGTTTGAGAGACCGTCACTGCGGCGCAGTTTTTCTTTTATTGTTTCTAAGTTCATTTTTATTCGTCTTTTTCTTAATCAAGCAAAGCCTGTAGGCTCCTGCTTATTTAATTTTGGCTACTAAATTACAAAAAAATATGCGATCAGCATTATTTAGCCATGATTTTTATTTTTTAATTGGTTTTATTTCATGCAATCGTTTTTTTCCATTACTTTTGCAAGATAAGAACATTCTCTCAGAACATAACTAACAAAAGACACATAAAATAAGGATATGATAAAGAGCGACTGCATTGTGATTATTCCGACCTATAACGAGAAGGAAAACATCGAAAAGATTATCCGCGCCGTGATGGGTTTGGAAAAAGCATTCAACATTTTGGTTATCGATGACGGATCGCCCGACGGCACCGCCGACATCGTTAAGGGGCTGATGGCAGACGAGTTTAAGGACCGTCTGTTCATCATTGAGCGCAGCGGCAAGCTCGGCCTTGGCACAGCTTATATTGCAGGCTTCAAGTGGGCGCTGGAGCACGACTACGACTACATCTTTGAGATGGATGCCGACTTCAGCCATGATCCCAACGACCTGCCACGCCTCTATGCTGCCTGTCACGACGAGGGTGCCGATGTGGCCATCGGCTCGCGCTATGTGAGCGGTGTCAACGTTGTCAACTGGCCCATCGGCCGCGTGCTCATGAGCTATTTCGCTTCCAAGTATGTGCGCCTTGTCACAGGCTTCAGCGTTCACGACACCACAGCCGGCTTTAAGTGCTACAAGCGTCGCGTGCTCGAAACCATCCCTCTCGACAAGATTCGCTTCAAGGGCTATGCCTTCCAGATAGAGATGAAGTTTACGGCCTACAAGATTGGCTTTAAGATTAAAGAGGTGCCCGTCATCTTCGTCAACCGCCGCGAAGGCACAAGCAAGATGAGCGGCGGCATCTTCGGCGAGGCCTTCTTCGGTGTCATGCGTCTGCGCTGGGACGGATGGTTCCGCAAATATCCAAAGATGCCGAAAGAGGCATAAATCAAACAACGCGGCTTTAAAGCGTAACCATAGTCTTTACTTGCTGTTTACGCTATAAAGCCGCGTTCTCGAATTAAGGAAGCCGCGTTTTCGAATTAAGAATATGATGGACAACCACACATATCGTTTTTTTCTTATCGTTGTCCTTGTTCTAACGATAACGTGCTTGAGCCATGCCACAACAAGCTCTGACCACAGCATTCCGGGCTGTAGCCATAACCTGTCAAGCTTTGCACAGGCCCTATCTGCCGACACGGTAAAGACAAAGGAGCAGGAGCAGCATCAAAAAGAGGCAAAAAAAGCGAAAGAGCAACATCAAGAAGAGGCAAAGAAAGCAAAGAAGCAACGCATGGTGTATCTGCAAGGCACGTCCAAAGACTCGTTCACGAAGGCCATGCTGCAAGCACACATAACGGTTATGGATGCCGACAGCGCCGTGATAGACACCACAACAGCTTGGCGTTGGGACAACGAGGGAGGATGGTATATGCAAGTGCCAGCCCGCGCAGGCATGCTCATCATCAAAGGCGAGTGTGACGGCTATGAGACAAGCTTTCTCAACTTCAACATCCGAAGCATTGGGCGCAACAGTTCGTTCAAGGTGCCACCCGTGTTGCTGAAAAAGAAACTTAACGAAGACATCTATAAAGATGTGGACCTCGATGGCGTGGTCGTAACAGGCACGAAAATAAAGATGACCTACCGCGGCGACACCATAGTCTACAACGCCTCTGCCTTCAATCTGCCCGATGGGTCAATGCTCGACGCCCTCATTCGCCAGATGCCTGGTGCCGAACTGAAAAGCAACGGCGACATCTACATCAACGGCAAGAAACTCGACTATCTGCTTCTCAACGGCAAAGACTTCTTTAAGGGCAAGAACAAGGTGATGCTCGACAACCTGCCCTACTACACCGTGAAGGAGCTAAAGGTCTACAACAAACAGACAGACAAGAGCGAGATGTTGGGAGAGAATGTAGAGAAGAAAGACTATGTCATGGACGTGAGCCTCAAGCGCCAGTACAACCGCGGACTGATGGCCAACGCCGAAGTTGCGGGCGGAACAAAGGAGCGATGGATGGCACGACTGTTCTCTCTCTATTTTGACGACCACACACGTCTGTCGCTCTTTGCCAACGCCAACAACGTGAACGAGACACAGACGCCAGGCACTGAAGGCGACTGGCAGCCATCAAACAGTCCGCAGGGGCAGACCACCACACGCCTTGTAGGTCTGCATCTCGACACAGAAGACAAGAACAAGGTGGTGACCGACAACATCGATGCCACCGCCACATGGACCGATGCCGTGGACGAGATGCGCTCGGCAAGCGAGTCGTTCGCATCGGGCGGCAACATCTTCAGACGCTCCATGAGCCTTAACCGACAGAAAGATTTCAGGGCAAGCATGCAAAACAACATGCGCTTGAGAACAGGAAATATAGGCATGACATCATGGACATCGCTCGACTACAGCAACAGCCACAACAACGCCAACAGCCGCAAAGCGACCTACGACAACGACCCGTCACGGTTTGGAAGCATAAAAGAGGTGCTCGACTCCACATTCTTTGCCAACACCAACCCTCTGCTCTCCATGCTTACCAACCGTTCACAGAGCATATCGCTGGACCGCTACCGCTCGTTCAGCGCCAGCCAAGACACATGGGCTTTTTACAAGTTGCCATGGGGTGACCGCTTAGAGATAAACATAAACGGCACATACAGCCTGTCAAAACCAAGCGACAGCCACACCATGACACGCAACGATTATATGAAGACCGGCGAGAGCGACACACGCAACGTCTACTCCGACCGCCACAACAACACCTATTCTTACTACGCCGCATTAGGCTATTCGTTGACCCTACCCGTAGGCCTCTACATCAAGCTTCAAGGAGGCTACAAGCAGTCGCTCTCTACAAGCAACAATCTCAACTATCGTCTCGACCGCTTCGGCGGACGATGGACAGACCTTGCCACAAGCATGCTCCATGAGCTGCCGTCAACACGCGACTCGATGCTTCTTGCCCTCGATTTCGACAACAGCATCCACCATGCCGACCTCAAACGCTCATACACCACGCAAGCCGTGCTCAACTTCAACAACAATAGCAACACGCTGTTTGCGAGCATGCTCCTGCCGTTGAGATGGCAGCACGAGCGCCTCAGCTATCAGCAGGCCGCTCTCGACACGGTAGCCACACGCCGCAACGTGCTGTTCATGCCAGGCATCAGCGTGTTCTGCAACAAAGAAAAGGTGCAATATAGCGCTGCGCTGTTTCTGTCGTCCACGCTGCCGCCAATGACCTCTCTCATGCCCGTGAGCAACGACCTCAACCCGTTGGCTGTGCGCATAAGTAACCCAGACCTCAAGAGCACACACAACATGAGCTTCAATGGCGACATCAGCTTCAACCAGAAGCGACATCAGCAAAACATATCGTTTGGCTTCGATGCAAACATAAGCCGCAACAGCTTAGGCACACGCACCACCTATAACCGTGCAACGGGAGGCTACACCTACATGTCGGACAATGTGAAAGACGGCAACTGGTCTGTGAACGCACGCAACGGCTTCACGCGCACCCTCGACAAGGCCGACCGTCTGACCATCGATAACCGATTGTCATACAACTACAGCCGCAGCACCGATTTCGACATCGCCTACGACGAGACATCAACAGCGTTGAGCCGCGTCAACACGTCGCTGCTCGGCGAGAAGCTGTTGCTCACCTACCGCAAAGGCGAGTTCAGCGCCTCATGCAGCGGCAACCTGTCATGGCGCCACAGCACAGGCGACCGCGACAACTTTGAGACCATCAACACCTTCGATTTTTCTTATGGCATGACGCTCTCCTGTCGCCTGCCTCTGTCTGTCACCCTCGCCACCGACCTGCGCCAATACAGCCGTCGTGGCTACGGCGAAAGCTCCATAAACACCGATAACCTGGTGTGGAACGCCTCGCTCACCCGCACCTTCGGCAAAGGCAAATGGGTCCTCAAAGCCGAGGCTTTCGACCTCTTGCATCAGCTCTCCAACACCACCTACGCCGTCAACGCGCAGGGACGTACCGAGGTGTGGCGCAACACCATACCGAGCTACGCCATGCTCCATCTGGCGTATAAGTGGAGCAAGATGCCAAAGGGTAAGAAATAAAATTGTAAAAAACAGCGTCTCTTCTATTTTTTTATGTAACTTTGTGGCAAACATTAAAACTTTGTGGCAAACATTTAATAGAATGAATAAAATAAGATACATTAATTTATGCATCACCGAGTTTGCAAAAAAATTCGGAATGCCAGCCGATATTGCCTTCAACTATTTGAAGCAATATCAAGCTCTTGCTTTTCTTGACAAGTGTTATGAGGCAGAGCACCAATTATCCTTGGCAGACGCACTTAAAGACATGCAGATGTATTGCCGCAAACATGGAGGAACAATATGATGAAACTATACCACGGAACCAATATTGATTTTTCTGAAATTGATTTCAGCAAATGTAAACCAAACAAAGACTTTGGCCAAGGGTTTTATCTAACCGACATCAAAAAGCAAGCTCTTGAGATGGCTGTGAGACGTTGTAATTTTGAACAATCGGGCGCTCCTATTGTGCAAGAATACGAATTTGACGAGACCGTTCTTCATGACGGTTCTTTGAAGATAAAAATATTTGACGGCGTTTGCCCTGAATGGGCGGAATTTATTCTAAAAAACAGGACATCAAGAAAAAAAATCACACACAGCTATGATGTTGTGGTTGGACCCGTTGCTGACGATGGTGTGGTTTACCAACTCAACCTATACCAACAACATTTCATTACAATAGAACAGCTTGTCAAAGGTTTGGAATACAGAAAGCTGAACAACCAATATTTCTTTGGCACAAAAAGAGCAATTTCTAAACTAAAGCGCTTATGAAACTAAAAAAGAGTCAAATACAATTCATTATAAATTGTGACGTTGAAGAACTTGTCAATTTTTTAAAAGAAGATTATAAGATGAATATTATTGATGCCTTTGACAAAGTTTACAATTCACGATTGTACAAAAAGCTAATAGATACGCGCAACGGGCTATACATTCAAAGTCCACGTTATCAGTATGAATTTCTAAAAGAAGAGATTTGAATTAAAATTTCAATTTTCGATTGTTCTATAAAACGCAAAAAGGATGAGGTATGCCGAAGAGCAAGCCTCATCCTTTTTGCGTTGTTTCACCGTTTTTGTTTTTCACGCCAAAGCCTCGACATACTGAGCGCACATCTCAGCGCAACGCTCGCCATCCACACCTGCCGACACGATGCCGCCAGCATAGCCGGCGCCCTCGCCACAGGGGAACAGTCCTTGCACGGTGACATGCTGCAACGTTGCAGGGTCACGCACAATGCGCACAGGCGATGACGTGCGCGTCTCGGTGGCAATGAGCACCGCCTCGTTGGTGAGGAAGCCGTGGCTCATCTTGCCAAACTTCTTGAAGCCTTCTTGCAGACGCTTGGCCACAAACGGCGGCATCCAGAAATGAAGAGGCGAAGAGATCAGTCCTGGAGCATAGCTGCTCTTAGGCAGGTCATAACTCAAGCGGTTGTTCACAAAGTCGGCCATGCGCTGCGCAGGAGCCGTCTGCTTCATGTTGCCTTGCTGCCAGCAGTCGCGCTCAAGCTTCTCTTGGAAATGCATCATGCACAAAGGGTCACTGCTGTCGCCACAGACATCATCGGGATGCAGCTCCACCACCATGCCGCTGTTGCTCCACTGCGTGCCGCGGTTGCTGGGACTCATGCCGTTCACCACCAGCTGTTGCGGTCCTGTGGCAGCAGGAATGACGAAGCCACCGGGACACATGCAGAACGAGTAGACACCACGCTCCTCCACCTGCGTTACAAAGCTATACTCGGCAGCAGGCAGATACTTGCCCCTACCCTCGCGGTTGTGATATTGAATCTGGTCGATGAGCTGCGACGGATGCTCCAGACGCACACCCACGGCAATGCCCTTAGCCTCGATATGTATGTTGCTCTCAACGAGCAGACGGTACACATCACGAGCCGAATGGCCCGTAGCAAGAATGACGGGTCCGTGAAAAGTCAGTTCACCGCCTGTCTTCAGGTCTACAGCCTCAACCCCCGTCACGCGCTCACCTTCCACCACAAGACGCGTCATCTTGGTTTGGAAATGCACCTCGCCGCCACATTTTATGATGGTGTTGCGCATGTTCTCAATGACGCGCGGCAGCTTGTCGGTGCCGATATGCGGATGAGCATCTGCAAGGATAGAAGTGCTTGCTCCGTGCTGGCAGAACACATTGAGAATTTTGTTCACGTTGCCTCGCTTCTTTGAGCGAGTGTAGAGTTTACCGTCCGAGTAGGCCCCCGCGCCACCCTCGCCAAAGCAGTAGTTGCTCTCAGGATCTACCTTCTGCGTCTTCGTTATCTGCGCGAGATCCATCTTTCTCTCGCGCACATCCTTGCCGCGCTCCAACACAACGGGGCGCAGTCCGAGCTCAATGAGTCGTAGCGAAGCGAAGAGTCCGCCAGGACCTTCACCCACCACCACAACCTGCGGTCTGCCCTCCACGTTCTGATATTCGGTATGTTCATACTCGTCATCTTGCGGCACCTCGTTAATGTACACCCTAATCTTCAGGTTCACGAAGATCGTTCGCTGTCGCGCGTCAATGCTCTTCTTCAGCACGCGCACGCTGTTTATGGTTCGTTGGTCAATGCCCTGTTCCTCGGCAAGATAACGTTTTATCGCATTTTCGCTTGCTGCAACAACAGGAAGCACTCTTATTTGATATTCTTTTGTCATTTCGTAAGAAATAAAGGTTAAACACCCAGTCTTTTAACACGAAAGGTTAAAAATGTGCTACAAATTTACACATTTTTCGCCAATAATGTTGTAGAAAAGCAAAATCTTTGTAAATTTGCGGCGTGATTGGTGCAAAAAAAGCCAAAGTGGTCACTTGCCACTTCTATGCACGGTTCGTTACATCCATGCCGCCCTCGTATAAGCGGACGCATGTGCAACCTACAGAGAAGCGCAGCATGTCCCAGCCACTCACAACCCATAAACCCGCCACCTTTGTTTGGTGGCTAAAATCAAGATAACAAAAAATGAAAGTATTAAAGTTTGGCGGAACATCTGTAGGTTCCGTGAAGAGTATTCTTAGTCTTAAAAACATTGTGGAGAACGAGGCAAAGAGCCAACCAATCATTGTCGTCGTTAGTGCGCTCGGTGGAATTACCGACAAACTGCTTGCAACATCGCAGCTCGCCCTCAAGGGAGACGAGAGCTGGAAGGACGAGTTTCAAGCCATGGTGGAGCGCCACCACAAGATGATAGACACTATCATCACCAATCCCCGTCAACGAGAAGATTTATTTAATAAGGTGGACGCACTGCTGGAGCAGCTGCGCAGCATCTACTTTGGTGTGTTCCTCATCCATGACCTCAGCGAGAAGACACAAGATGCCATCGTGAGCTACGGTGAGCGTCTCAGTTCGCTCATTGTCGCCACCCTGGTGAAGGGAGCCAAGTGGATGGATTCGCGCGAGTTTATCAAGACCGTGCAGAAGAACAACAAGCATGTGCTTGAGGCAGAGCTTACCAACAAGCTGGTGCGCAAAGCCTTTGCCGACCTTGCACACATCACCCTTGTGCCTGGTTTCATCAGCCGCGACGCCGCCACCGACGAGGTGACCAATCTCGGTCGTGGCGGAAGCGACTACACCGCCGCCATCATTGCAGCAGCCCTCGATGCCGACGTGCTGGAGATATGGACCGACGTCGACGGCTTCATGACCGCCGACCCGCGCGTCATCAAGACCGCCTACACCATCAACGAGCTGAGCTTCATCGAAGCAATGGAGCTTTGCAACTTTGGTGCGAAGGTCATCTATCCGCCTACCATCTATCCCGTTTGCGTGAAGAATATTCCCATCCGCGTGAAGAACACCTTCAATCCGCAGAACCCAGGTACAATCATTAAAGACAGAATAGACAACGACCGCAAGCCCATCAAGGGCATATCGAGCATCAACGGCACAGCCCTCATAACCGTGACGGGTCTGTCGATGGTGGGTGTCATCGGTGTGAACCGCCGCATCTTCACCGCTCTTGCCGACAAGGGCATAAGCGTGTTCATGGTGTCACAGGCATCGTCAGAAAACTCAACCTCTATCGGTGTGCGCGAAGCCGATGCCGACGCCGCCGTGCGCGTGCTCAACGAGGAGTTTGCCAAGGAGATAGAGATGGGTGCCATGTTCCCCATGTTCGCCGAGAGCGGTCTTGCCACCATCGCCGTGGTAGGCGAGAACATGAAGCACACGCCAGGCATCGCCGGAAAGCTGTTCGGCACATTGGGCCGTAGCGGCATCAGCGTCATTGCCTGTGCTCAGGGTGCATCAGAGACCAACATCTCGTTTGTTGTAGACAGCAAGTTCCTGCGCAAGGCTCTTAACGTGCTTCACGACTCGTTCTTCCTGTCCGAATATAAGGTTCTTAACCTCTTCATCTGCGGTGTGGGCACCGTGGGCGGCAAGCTCATCGAGCAAATAAAGAAGCAGTATGAGGAGCTTAAGCAGAACAGCAAACTGAAGCTTAACGTTGTGGGCATAGCCTCTTCGAAGAAGGCCATCTTCAGCCGCGACGGCTTAAACCTCGACACCTATAAAGAGGAGCTTGAGGCATCAGAGCCCAGCAACAACGCGAAGCTCATGGAAGAGGTCATCGGCATGAACATCTTCAACAGCGTGTTTGTCGACTGCACGGCAAGCCGCGACGTGGCCGACATGTACCCGTCGTTGCTGGAGCACAACATCTCAGTAATTGCCGCCAACAAGATTGCTGCATCAAGCAATTACGACAGCTACATGCACCTTAAGCGCACCGCCCTGGAGCGCGGTGTCAAGTTCCGCTTCGAGACCAACGTAGGAGCAGGTCTGCCCATCATCGGCACCATCAACGACCTTCGCAACTCGGGCGACACCATTCTCAAGATTGAAGCCGTGCTCAGCGGCACGCTCAACTACATTTTCAACATGCTCTCTGCCGACGTGCCCTTCTCCAAGGCTGTACACATGGCACAGGAGCAAGGCTACAGCGAGCCCGACCCACGTATCGACCTCAGCGGCATGGACGTGGTGCGCAAGCTTGTCATCCTCACCCGCGAGGCAGGCTACAAGGTAGAGCAAGACGATGTGGAGAAGCATCTCTTCGTGCCCGACCATTTCTTTGAAGGCTCACTCGACGAGTTCTGGAGCCATCTGCCCGAGCTCGATGCCGACTTTGAGAACCGCCGCAAGGCTCTTGAGGCAGAGGGCAAGCGCCTGCGTTTCGTTGCCACCATGGATCACGGCAAGACCAGCGTGTCGCTCAAGGAGGTTGACAACACCCATCCGTTCTACAACCTTGAGGGCAGCACCAACATCGTGATGCTTTCGACAGAGCGTTACAAGGAGTATCCCATGCTCATCCAGGGCTATGGTGCCGGCGCCAGCGTTACTGCTGCCGGCGTGTTTGCCAACATCATGTCTATCGCAAACATCTAATGTTGAAAAAAAGTAGAAGACGATGAAACACATCATTATATTAGGCGACGGCATGGCAGACCACGCTGTCGCACGACTGGGCGGCAAAACACTTCTTCAATATGCCCACACCCCATACATGGATCTTCTTGCACGCGAGGGACGCTGCGGACGCATGGTGACGGTGCCCGATGGCTTTCACCCAGGCAGCGAGGTTGCCAACACCGCAATCCTCGGCTACGACCTCAACAAGGTCTATGAAGGCCGCGGACCGCTTGAGGCAGCATCGATAGGCTACGAGATGCAACCAGACGACTTTGCCATGCGTTGCAACATCATAACTCTTGCCGACGGACGCATAAAGAACCACCACGGCGGACACTTGAAAACAGAAGACGGCGACACGCTCATCAAATATCTTGACGAGAAGCTGGGCAATGAAAACATCAAGTTCATCACAGGCATTCAGTATCGCCACCTGCTCATCATAAAGAACGGCAACAAGCACATTGAGTGTGCTCCGCCTCACGACCATCCCAACGAGGAGTGGCGACCGCTGCTCGTAAAACCCGAAGAGGGCTGGGCCGACAAGAAAGACGGTGACCGCATGACGGCACAAGAGACAGCAGATCTGATCAACGACCTCATTCTGAAGTCGCAGAAGCTGCTGGCTGAACACCCGTTCAACCGCGAGCGCGAGGCACAAGGCAAAGACACAGCCAACAGCATCTGGCCGTGGAGCGGTGGCTACCGCCCGTCCATGCAGACCCTGCCGGAGATGTTCCCACAGATAAAGAGCGGCGACGTTATTTCTGCCGTTGATCTCATCAGAGGAATAGGCCACTATGCCGGACTGAAGAACATCATCGTTGAAGGTGCCACCGGACTGGCCGACACCAACTATGAAGGCAAGACAGCAGCAGCCCTCGAAGCTCTTCGTCACGACGACTTCGTGTTCCTGCATGTGGAGGCGAGCGACGAGGCAGGCCACGATGGCGACCTCGAGCTCAAGCTCAAGACCATCGAGAACCTCGACCACCGTATGGTGGGTCCCATCTATGAAGAGGTGAAGACGTGGGACGAGCCGGTGTGCATTGCCTTGATGCCAGACCATCCCACTCCCGTTGAGATCAGAACCCACCTCAGCGAGCCTGTGCCCTTCGCCATCTGGTATAAAGGCATTGAGCCCGACAGCGTGCAGCAGTATGACGAGGTGAGCTGTGTTAACGGCAGCTTCGGACTGCTTAAGCTTCAGGAGTTTATGAGGGCGTTCTTAAAGCCCCACCCCCGCGCCGCGCAAAGCGCGGCTTCCCCCTCCCCTTATGGAGGGGAGTAGATTGCAGGAGCTAAAAGAAAGCATTATAAAAAACATACCAAAATATCAAAAAAGATTAAATAACAAAATAGAACAACCCACCACCAATTTGCAAAAGCACTTCACTCCCCGCCCTAAGGGGAGGGGAAAAGCCGCATTTGCGGCTTGGGGGTGGGGCTCTAATTATGATTAAATAACAAAATAAAAACAACCCACCGCCAATTTGCAAAAGCACTTCACTCCCCGCCCTAAGGGGAGGGGAAAAGCCGCATTTGCGGCTTGGGGGTGGGGCTCTAATTATGAAATATTACAGCACCAACCATAAAGCCCCTCTGGCATCGCTGCACGAAGCAGTGGTGCGCGGACTGGCACCCGACCGTGGCCTTTACATGCCTGAGCGCATTAACCGTTTGCCACAAGAGTTTTTTGACAACATCGACAAGCTCTCTTTCCAAGAGATTGCTTACAACGTGGCACAGTCTTTCTTCGGCGAAGATGTAGAGCCTGAAGCGTTGAAAAAGATTGTGTATGACACGCTGGCCTTCGACTGTCCCATCGTGGAGGTGGAGCCCAACATCTACAGTCTGGAGTTGTTCCACGGTCCCACCCTTGCCTTCAAGGATGTAGGCGCACGCTTCATGGCTCGCCTCCTTCAATATTTTATCCGTCAAGAAGGCAAGGAGCAGGTCAACGTGCTCGTGGCAACAAGCGGCGACACAGGCTCTGCCGTGGCCAACGGCTTCCTTGGCGTAGACGGCATTCATGTGTATGTGCTCTACCCCAAAGGCAAGGTCAGCAAGATTCAGGAGAGCCAGTTTACAACGCTCGGCCAGAACATCACAGCCATCGAGGTAGACGGTGTGTTCGACGATTGCCAGCGTCTGGTCAAGTCGGCCTTCATGGACGATGAGCTGTGTCACCACATGAAGCTCACATCGGCCAACTCTATAAATGTTGCACGCTTCCTCCCGCAAGCGTTCTATTATTTCTATGCCTACGCTCAGCTCAAGCGCCTGGGCAAGGAGAACGACTATGTGATCTGTGTGCCGAGCGGCAACTTCGGCAACATCACCGCAGCCATCTTTGGACAGAAGATGGGTCTGCCCGTGAAGCGTTTCATCGCTGCCAACAACGCCAACGACATCGTGTACAAATATCTGCAGACGGGCAAGTATGAGCCTTGCGCCAGCAAGCAGACCATCGCCAACGCCATGGATGTGGGCGACCCCAGCAACTTTGCACGCATCTACGACCTCTTCAATGGCAGCTACGAGCAGATCTCTGCCATCATGAGCGGCGCCACCTACAGCGACGAGCAGATACGCAAGGCCATGAAAGCCTGTCACGACACCACAGGCTACATTCTCGACCCCCACGGTGCCTGCGGCTACGAGGCTCTGAAGGAGCAGCTCCAGCCTGGCGAGCACGGCGTGTTTGGCGAGACAGCCCACCCTGCCAAGTTTAAGAACGTGGTAGAGGATGCCATCGGCGCAGAGGTGCAGATACCTGAGCGTCTCGCTGCCTTCATGAAAGGCACAAAGCAGAGCGTGGAGATGTCGAAGGAGTTTGACGACTTCAAGGCGTTCCTCATGAAGCAATAATCGCAATAATCGCAACAATCGCATCAACCGATGCACCCATAGCTTAACAATGAAGCCCGACAGGACACAATCGAAAAAAATTGTCTTGTCGGGCTTTTATTATTGTACAAAACGCCCAAACTCACGAAATAAATATAGAAAACGGAGAAATAATTAGTTATCTATCAAAATTTTATCTAAATTTGCATTTAGAGTGAGCTAACCCTATTATTCACCGACGAACAGACGTCAACAACTTAAAAACAAACGAAAAACCATCAATATGCCACCAACCAACAAACCAAACAAAGGAACAGCCGTGCCACCAACGGGAACAGCCGTGCCGCCTACAGGAACAGCCGTGCCACCAACGGGAACAGCTGTGCCACCGACAGGAACAGCCGTACCGCCGACAGGAACAGCCGTACCGCCGACAGGAACAGCCGTGCCGCCGACAGGAGGAGCTGCGCCTAGCGGTCAGCAGCGTGCAGGAAAAGCGCCCGCCACCCCACCAGCGTTCAACGACATAACGCTTGTGGGTCAGGGACAGACGCTCGGGGTGAAATACACATTCAAGCAGATGTTGTCAAAAAACTCGGGCGAAGCCTTCGTCTTCCTCGTAAGCAACAACAACACGTCATTTGTCTTGAAGCTTTACAAGCCCCACCATCACCCCAACCACGACGTGCTGGAAACGCTCACCCGCGTGAGGAGCGACTACAGTCCGCTCATCAACGTCTATGCCCACGGTGTGTGGACAGACCCCACGACCCATTGGCCTTACGACTTTGAGGTGATGCAACATTGCACGGGCGGCTCGCTTGCCGACGTGAGCTTCAAAGGCAAAGAGAAAGAGCTGGCCAAGGTGGCGGTGGAGATGGCAGCAGCCATCGACTTCTGCCACAAGCATAACATCTTGCACCGCGACATCAAACCCGCCAACTTCCTTTACACCGACAAGAGCAGACAGCGCATAGCCCTTGCCGACTTCGGCATAGCCATGACAACCGACAGCAACGGCAGCCTGAAGGCCGACGACAACCGGAGGGCCATAGACGAGGCACGCACCGTCATATACGCCGCGCCGGAGATGTATTATCGCACGATGCATGGCTTCAACCCCAACGTCTCTTACAAGAGCGACTTCTACTCGCTCGGCCTCACCCTGATGGCCCTGTGGATGGGCGAAGGCACGTTCACCGCCGACGAGAGCAAGCTGGTGACGATGAAGAACAGCAACACCCTCGTCTACCCCTCACCCAAGGAGATGTCAACCCACATGCTCTCCCTCCTCATGGCCCTCACACGCTGCGACCCCAACGAGAGAGCTGCCATGCCCGAGATTGTGCGTTGGGTCAAAGGCGAGGACATCTTTGATGTGCCTGACGACGGTGAAGCGAAGCTGTCAAGGTTTCGCGTGCCGTTCAACGTGAAAGACGGCCTGGTGGCAACCACCCCTCAGGAGCTGGCACAGATGATGGGCAGCCACCCAGACCTGGCAAAACGCTATCTCTACCAAGACCAGATAGGCAAGTGGCTGAAAGAGTTTGAGATGTTCCCTGAGGCATCGGCCATTGAAGACATCACAGAGCGCCTGTTTGCCAAGGACAAGGACGGCGGACTGTATGCCGCCCGTCTGGTGCTTGACCCCCAGACCCCCTACATTGGTCTTGACGGCAACGTTGTGACCATAGACGGTGTCGGCAAAGAGCTGTTCAAGCATGAGGAAGAATATGGCAGTTTGCTCGAGAACGAGAATCACCCGTTGTGGATGTTCATCTACGCCAACATCGACAAGAACAGCATCGAGACAACCCCCGATTACATCCAGAGCTCAGCCTGTGGTGTGCCTTGTCTTGCCTATGAGCTGGACCCCTCGTTGCCTTTCGAGCTTGGCGAAGAGGGCCATTACAAATATTTCAAGTCGGTGGATGACATCATTAACGGCATGCGCAACTGGACGATCAACGACAACGAGATACGCTTCTTCACCTACGCCGACTTCGACTCGTGGCTGAAACAAAAAGATCCGGCACGCCACATGCTTATAAAAGAGAGGTGCAAGAAGCTGCCGTTCACCGACGAAGACGGCGACGTTGTCGGAGACGACAGCACCCACTATTTCATCTGCGGAATGGTGACCATCTTCACCTTGGCTTACGATTGCGGCTACGACTTCAGGACCATCGCCGACAACAAGTCGAAGGTGGTGTCGCTTGCCGACATCGCCAACGCCATCATGGACGAGGTAGCCGGCAACACCAACTACAGCAAATTCACAAGTCAGCTTGACGATGTGGAGACGTTCCACCGCTCACGCCTCTACGCCTATCTTTTGGCAAGGGAGAAATATACGGGTAAGATAAGCTACATCGATTATTGCATAAACTTCGGCGGCGAGAACGCCAAGCGTTACGGCCCATACAACAAACGCATAGCTGCCATGAAGGTGGCAACAAGTTTTATGGGCCGCGTGCCGGAGCTGCGTTTCGAATATAAGCAGAAGGTTTACAAAGACAAGGACAGCGTAGCCCAAGACACAGACATGAGCATGCTGACCGATCAGCAGACAGCGGTTCTTGCCGACTGGCTCACGCTCTTCTTTGCCGAGAACCCGTATGAAAACTATAAGAAGCGGTCCTACTATGACCTCACCACCGACTATTTTGAGTTTCTCAGGCTCCACCTCCCCCAATGTAGCTACGTCAAGCGCATAGCCAACGAGGAGAGCATCATAGAGAAGAGCCGCCGAAACTGCAACCTGGCGTGGGGACGCCTCCACGTCATCAGAGGCCTCATCATCGGCGTGTGCATCGTGCCGCTGGTGTTGCTCAACGTGTTGTTGGTGGTGCTGTCCATAAGTGCGGGAACCGAGTTTTTCACAAACATGATGACCTCGGTGGGCAGCACCCTTGGATGGATCTTCGCCATTATTGTCGCCCTCTACATCATGGCAGACACATCGTTCATAGGCGGCGCCATCGTCGGCACCATCGTCTATTTCGCCGTCAATTGGATCTGCACAAAGATAGGCTTCCTCGTGCCGTGGCTGGGCGTGGGCACGCTGATCTTGCTCACATGGAAAGCGGTGTCGACAATAAACTTCGCACGCCGCCCCCGCTTCGCCGACCCCAACTTCGGGTTCGGCGAGCAAGAGGCGACACAACGTCACCTCATAGCCAAGGCGTTCGGATGCTACGGCAAGCTGCTTCCCAACGCGCCCCACAACTATCCGTGCAACGTCTACGAGGAGAGCCGCGATTATGCCAACCAACTGGTTCGCCCGTTATGGAAAAAGGCTGCAAAGCTCATCGGTCTGACCGTCATCACCGTGGGGCTCTGCCTGTATGTGGGAACGGGCATAGCCAGCAACAAGTATGACAACACGTCCGCAAAGACCGTGACCGAGATGCGCAACCTGTTGCCAGGCACATGGGAGGGAACGATGGGCAAGACCAAAGCAACGTTCACGCTCAAGCCATCTCCTGTCTCTGAACAGCACATCACGGGCAAGGTGATACTCTACTATCGCAAGCCCATAAAGCAGACCGTGGTGGCTGACGGCAACCGTTACGACATAAAGAGCAAGGAGATTACGCTCGTTGTGGTGGAGAAAAACAAGGAGAACCCACGCAAGCGATACGTCTTGACGCTCAACAACGGGAGCGACAACGCTGCCACAATGACGGGCACATACACAAACGAGACAAACGGCAACAGACAAGAGATAAAGTTGACAAAAACGGAAGAAAACAGTTCTCAAAAATAATGAACCAAAGACACGGGGAAATGAATAAATATGCAAAAAGGATGGTTCAAATGTATAAATATCCAAAACAGCAATTGTAAGCAATTTAAGCATTTTTCTTTCTGTTTTTCAAAATAACACGGTTTTAACTTATTGTTTTTGTTAACAACTCTTAAAAACAGGGTGGTTTTGTCAAAGAGCCTCTTTGAGGCTGTCAAAGGGCCTTAATGAGCTCGTCAAAGAGCCTCTTTGAGGACGTCAAATGGGCACTTTCAAATCGTAAGTTGGGCACTTTGGGAACGCCACCAAAAAAGGGTCTGAAAATGCATAAATATGCAAAACGTTTTTCGTTGAAAAAAACGGGAAACGGGCATGGAAAAAAGACAAAATAAAGAACACTGAACAATTATGGGAAACGACAATTTTTATCAACATTATAAAGATCAGGAACAGCAGCAAAGAGAACAATATAAGGAGAGTTTTGCACACGCTGAAGAACATGCCGAGGAGCACGCCTATGCCGAAGGACACGGTGGCAACACGCGCCACTGTCCACGCTGTGGAGCACCCGTGGAAGAGGGCATGCGCTTCTGCGAGGAATGTGGTTGCGCCGTAGACGAGAGCCAATGTCCCCACTGCCATCAGACCATACCGCCAGGCATGGCCCTATGTCCCCACTGCGGCAGACCTGTAAACCTGTCACGCTGCTCGTTCTGTGGAGCTGCCAAGGAACCCGACGAGCCGTTCTGCTCCGAGTGTGGCAACCCCACACAAGGCATAGTGTGTCCCATCTGCGGAACGCTCAACTATCGAAGCTTCTGCCGTCAGTGCAACCACCCGCTCAACGAGAGGGCGCTGCAAGCGGTGATGGATGCACATAACGACCCGCGCATGCAGGAGGTGCAACAGCTGGCTGAACAGCTGGAAGAGATGGAGACGCTCATTCACCAAGCTCACGAGTTGGCTAAGGAAGCCTCTGACGACAGCGCCGACGGCATCAACGGCAACATCGGTGATGCCGCTCCCGACACAGGCGAGAGCCTGACAGAGGCCGACCGCAAACTGCTTGACAACTATAAGTCGCTCTATGCCGAGCTGGGCATCAACTACACCCACAAGCCATCGCCCGCTCCCAAGCCATCGCCCGGCAACGGCAACACGGCAACACGGCAAACCGTTGCCGAACGCCAGAAGCAGCTGCTCCACGGCGCCACGCTGCAAGAAAAGATGGAAGAGTTTAAGCGTAAGATGGAGGAGATGAAAGCCAAGATGAACGCCATGCAACCCGACCCGTCTGCCACCCCCGAGACACAACGCGACTTTATCTGTGCCCGCAAGGTGACGGTGAAGAGCATGTCGAAAAACGTGTGGATATGCAACTGGTGCCATTGTCAACACAACGACCCGTCCGAGTGTTATCGCGAAGACCTTGGCGGCGAGTGGACCTACAGCTACCGATATCATGATGTCGAGATCATTTCTTGACGGCAACGATAGCGAAACAAGAGCTTGCTTCAAGAACTTGCAACGACAAGATAGCGAAACAAGAGCTTGCTGAACATTACAAAAAAAAGAAGAAGAAAGAATGAACTGTCCAATCTGCAATAAACCCAACCGACCGACAGCACGCTTCTGCAAGTGGTGCGGAAAACCGATGGCTGCGGCGGCGCAACAACAAGGAGCTGCCACCACGCAACAGCAGGGAGCAACCGCTACACAACAGCAGGGAGCAACCGCTGCGCAACAGCAGGGAGCGGCGGCTGCACAACAGGCAGGGGCTACACAAGCTTCAGCCCCTTTGTCGGCGGCCATTGGCTTCGACATGCTCATAGGCAAGGACGAGGTGAAACGTAGCCTCATCGATGTGGTGAGCAAAGCAAAGTCGATGAGCGCACGCTGCAAACGCTTCAACCTGAACCAGAGGATGAACCTCAGTTTCGTCATCACCGGCGACTCAGGCACAGGCAAGCTAACGGTTGCCAAGGCGCTGACCAGCGAACTGTTCAAGGCGCAGCTCACCTCGTCGCCAGAGCCGAAGATCATTACTCCTGTCGACTATAAAGACTTCATAAAGAACATAGACAAGCAAGAGAGTGCGCTCGGCAACTCGGTCATCGTGGTTCAAGACGCCCATAAGCTCGTGAGCGACGGCGTGTCTAAAAAGGTTGAGGAGATTGACAGTCTACTCAAGTATGTGCGCATGTGGCGCGAAGACCCCACGAAGCCCATCGTGGTGCTGCTCGGACTGGAGTTTCTCAAAAACTTCTTTGAGAAGAACCCCGCCACGGCTGCCGACCTCGACTATTTCTACCACCTGCCCACCCTCACCACCGACAACCAGCTCGACATAGCGACCTACATTCTCTACACAAAATACAGGTTGCAGCTGTCACTCGATGCGTCAGAAAAGCTGAAACGCATCTTCGTCAACGACAAGCGCAACCCGTCTGACGACCAGCGCCCGCAGGGCCACAACGCGGCGGCAAGAGCCTACGCCATAGACCTTAAGGTGTGTCAGCAGAACATGCCGTCAAGCTTGGTGGAACCCGAGTTTGTGGAAGGCAAGGAGTTTGTGCCGAAGACCTATGACGAGGTGATGGCAGAGTTTGACAAGTTTGTGGGCATCGACGAGGTTAAGAAGGCGGTCAGCGACATTGCACGCTTCGTTGAGGAACAGCGGCTGACCAAGGGCAGCAACGCAAAGATAAAGCTCAACAACCACTTCCAGTTTCTCGGCAACCCAGGCACAGGCAAGACCACGATGGCACGCCTCTTTGCCGAAGCGCTCAACGCCCTCGGTATCCTATCCTCAGGACAGCTGATAGAGGCGAGCCGCAAGGATCTTGTATCCAACTTTGTGGGCGACACACCCAAGGTTGTGAACAAGAAGTTTGATGAAGCCATGGGCGGCGTACTCTTCATTGACGAGGCCTACTCGCTCATGACCTCTGAAAACGACAAGGCAGGACAAGAGGCTGTGAACGAGATCATTACCTGCTCTGAGAACCTGCGCGGCAAGGTGGTGGTCATTCTTGCAGGATACACCAAAGAGATGGGCGAGTTTATGCAGAGCAACTCGGGCCTGGCATCGCGCTTTGACAAGATAGTCAACTTCCCCGACTACACAGGCGAACAGCTTGCCGACATCTTCCGCTCCATGGTCAAACACTCTGAAGACGGCTACACCCTGTCTGATGACGCCGAGGAGCACATCAACACGTTCTTCGACCGCATGTACCAAAGCCGCGTGCGCAACTTCGGCAACGCGCGCGAGGTGCGCACAGCCTTCAACAACGCTGTCAAGGCACACACGGCACGCATATCGGTGGAGCGGGCAGCAGGCACGCTGCAACCAGGCACGGAGAAGATCATAACATGGGCCGACATCGACGGCGACGAGTCGAATAAGGTGCAGAGCGTGGACGACGTACTGGCATCGCTCGACGACATTATAGGCATGGACAGCGTCAAGGACCAGCTGATGGCGATAGCCAAGAAGGTGCGCAACGACAGGCGACGGGCCGAGCTGGGACTGAGCAAGGCTTCGCTGACCAACCTGCACATAGCCATCACGGGCAACCCCGGCACGGGCAAGACGATGGTGGCCAAACGTCTCGGACAGGTGCTCAAAGCCATGGGCGTGCTCACGAAAGGCCATGTGGTGGAGCGCGAGCGAAAGTCGTTGCTCGACAGCTATGCCAACTCGGCTGCCATCAACATGGACAAGGCGGTGGACGAAGCCATCGGCGGCATTCTGTTCATCGACGAGGCCTACAACCTCATACCTGCCGAGACGCCGGGAACAAAAGACAAAGACGGCACAGCGGCGGTGGAGGCACTCATGACACGCATGTCTAACGACGCTGGCAAGTTTGTGACCGTCATTGCGGGCTACAAGACAGAGATCGACGAGTTCATTGCCAACGCCAACCCCGGACTGGCACGCCGCTTCACGCACCGCATACACATACCCGACTATTCTGCCAACGACCTCATTGCCATCTACAAGCAACAGGTCAAGAAGGCGGGCTTCCATCTCACACCCGATGCCGACACCTTGCTTGAGAAAAAGGTGGAGGAGATGGTTACCTCAAAGACAAAAAACTTTGGCAACGCGGGAACGATCATAAAGCTCTTCTCAGAGACCATGGAACGGCAGTCGAACCGTCTGCCATACGATGCCACAGAGGAGCAGCTCATGACGATAGAGGCTGCCGACATTCCTTATTCGGCACCAAAGAAGATTGACATCAAGGAGTGTATGAAAGAGCTTGACCAGCTGGTCGGCCTGGCATCGGTGAAAGAAGCCGTGCACGAGCTGGCCGACACGCTTGAGGTGGAACGGATGCGTGCTCAGGCAACGGGCGAGAGAGCACAGATAAACCTCGACCACTATCTCTTTGTGGGCAACCCCGGCACGGGCAAAACGACCGTGGCACGAATAATGGGCAACATCTTCTATTCGCTCGGACTGCTGCCTTCAAACAAGGTGGTGGAGGTGACATCGAAGGATCTCATCGCGCCCTTTGTGGGACAGACGGCACCAAAGACCGAACAACAGATAGACCGCGCGCTCGGTGGCATATTCTTCATTGACGAGGCCTACTCGCTAAACGACGGCTCCAACGGGTTTGGAAAAGATGCCATGCCCGTGTTGCTGACCAAGTTGCTCGACTATAAGAACCGCATGGTGAGCATCGCTGCCGGCTACCCGCGCGAGATGAGACAATGGATAAACACCAACTCGGGACTGGAGTCGCGCTACACCCGCACCATCCAGTTTGAAGATTACACGGGTGATGAGCTGGCTCAAATTTTCCGTCTTAAGGTTAAAGGCAAGGGTTTGAAACTCACGCCCGATGCCGATGCCGAGATGGTGAAATATTTCAACACGCTGGTCTACAACAAGGGGGCAAACTTTGCCAACGCACGCGAGGCAAACAACTTTTTTGACCGCGTCAAGCTTAACCAAGGGCGGCGTCTGCGCCGCGTGTCTCCTCTGCCAGGCTTCAACCGCGAAGACCTCTTCGTGTTTGTGGCCGATGACATGATTGTCGATTAGGGCGATTTACTTGCACAACTTAAAACAAAAAAGACAAAATGAGCAAATGTTATAAATGTGGGGCCGACATCGATAGCGACAGCCTGTTCTGCGACCAGTGCGGAGCCGAACAGTATGTCTGCCCCAAATGTCACATCATAGGGAAAGGCCCCAACAAACGTTGCGGCATGTGCGGCTCGCCGCTTGTGCCTGCAACAGGACAGCAAGGCAACAACAGCACGCAACAACAAGGGGCAGCGCAGCCTTTTGCGGGGGCAGCACAGCAACACGGGGCAGCGCAACCTTTTGCGGGGGCAGCGCAGCAACAAGGAGCGGCGCAGCAACAAGGGGCAACACGCATGGCGAGCTATCTGGTGTGCCAGGCAGAGCAGGTGTCGATACCTCTTATGAACGGTGCGGTCATAGGCCGCACGGCAGGCGATTATGCCAACCTTCTCGGCAAGTGTATCTACATATCGGGCATGCACGCCCGCCTGACGCAAAACGGCTCGGTATGGAGCATCACCGACCTCGGCTCGCGCAACGGCACAAAGGTGAACGGTGTGGCGTGTCAACCGAACGTGCCTATGGCGTTCAAGACGGGTGACACCATAAAGCTCGGCGCGTTCTACGATTTCAGAGCAGAATAAACATCTATAAAAAACGACAATTATGAAGATCAGATATGAAGCGGTGAGCAACGTGGGGCTTGTGCGAACAAACAATGAAGACATGGCTCTCGTGTTTGGCGAATACATACGCGACAACAACATTGCCTTTGCCTTCGACCTCGCACCACAGATGCCCTTCACGGCCATTGTGGCCGATGGCATGGGCGGCATGAACGGCGGAGAGGTGGCATCGCAGATGGCAACGGCAGCGTTCAACAGTTTTGCGGAGAGCCTGACACCAGGCATGAGTCCCGATGAGGTGGTGATGGCGCTGAAGCAGTGGACGCGCCTGTGTGACCGGTCCATCGTGGAGCGAGGACAGCAAGACCCGTCGCTCTTGCGGATGGGAACAACGCTTACAGGTCTGCTTGCCTTCAACAACACGCTCTTTGTCCTGAATATTGGCGACAGCCGCACCTACCGTCTGCGCTACGACATCTTCAAACAGCTCACCGAAGACCATTCGGAACGTCAACGCACGGGCGACCCTTCGGTGCCTGCAAACCTTATCTACAACGCCCTTGGCACAGGCACGGCCTTTATTGACGTTAAGGTCATGCAGCTCGTCGAGGGCGACCGCTACGTGGTGTGCTCCGACGGACTGAGCGACATGGTGAGCGACGAAGCCATTGAGCAGATGTTGCGCAACGGCGACAACGCACGCCAGTATGTGCAGGCGGCTCTGCAAGGAGGAGGGCGCGACAACGTGACGGTCATTGTACTGGATGTGGAAAAGGATTAAAAGAACAGACCTAAAAGAAAAGACAGAAACAGACAGAAGAAAAGAAATAAAAAGAAGAAGAAAGAAACGAAAACAGAAATAAAAAGAAAAAACAGCCCTGCAAGGGACAAACGTCAAGGTCTTGCTTTTCGCGGACCTTTGACGTTTGTCCCTTGCAGGGCGATTTTATTTATGAGCCGCTCCTGTTACAGAGCTGTTTCTTACTTGCCCACAACAATTTTCTGCACAAGAGCGCCTCCGTCGGCTGTCTTGACAGACATGATGTAAAGACCGGCAGGAACAGCAGAAAGGCCTACCTCAAGATGAGCAGAGCCATTGCCTGCACCGCCCATAACCACCTGGCCACGAACGTTTGTGAGCGTCCATGTCTTAACAGCGGCGGCAGCATCTATTGTGGCTACGCCACCGCTTACAAGGATCTTGCCCTCGGCAGCCTTCACGTCACCAATGCCCGTTGCAGAAGCAACGATTGACAGGTTGTCGATGCGAAGGCTTGCATACGTCGACTTGGTAAAGCCGTGCAAGCCAATATAGAAGACACCGTTGGCAGGTACGTCGAAGTTGGCTGTGAACTTGTTCTCCCATCCATTAACCTTAACCTCTTCGTGACGGTCTATCTCTACCTGGTAAGAAGAGAGGTCGTCCTGACGTTGGCCAAGCATGACCTCCCAGCTATGAGTGCCGATGCTTCCACCGTTGGCGTAGTAAGTCAGCGTGTAGGTGCCCTTCGTGAAGCTGATACCAGGCGACACGAGCCATGCATCGACAGGAGTAGATTTTCCACCCGACTTAAACTGTGCATACTTACCATCCAAAGCCGAATATTTGCTTGTGGTGATAGACCAACCATAATAAGCGGAAGGGTTGCCTATAGCTGTCCAGAACAGTCCGTCCTGATTGTCCTCAAAGCCTGTGCTGTAAGGAATGGAATAAGTCTTAGCATAAACCACTGTTTCACTTCTTGCGCCAAGGCCCACGACACCGCCGCTGATGGCCTCGATGACGTAGGTGTAGGTTCCTGCATCGGGAAGCACATCGGTATAGGTTGTTTCAGCCTGTTTCTCTGACACGCGAATATAATCGCCGGTGCCCAGATCGACACGGTAAACGTTGTAGACGATGTTGTCGTAGTCGGTCCACTTGCCGTTGACCGTGGCTGTGGGCTTGCTCCAAGAGATTGTCACCTTATTGTCATCGCGCTGGGTGGTGATGCCTGTCACGCCCTTCAGCTGGTCGTAGCCTGCAAACACGTTGACCGTGGCAGGGGTGCCGGGAGCCTTGTCGTTGACAGCTACCACCTCATAGTTGCTGAAACCGTTGGCCGACTCGGCATCGACATAAGATGTGGCGGTGCCTGGCAGCACGGCGATGGGCTCAGAGGTGCCAAGACGATACACCCGTACCTCCTTGATGGTTGTGGCGTTGCCCGCAGCATCGGTTGTGGGGAGGGTCCATGTGAGCGTCACCTTGTTGTGCTCAACAGCATCGTTGACAGCCGTGAGGCCGGTCACGGCGTTGGGGAACGACTTGTCGAGGTCGCGAGGGACGTAGAGACCAGATATCTGGTAGTCGCTACCAATGGTGCCTTGCTTTACAAGAACGCCCGTGGTGGGGTCAATGGTTGTGAGCCAACCATAGTCGGGGGTCTTCTGAGCCCAATAGAGCACGCCGTCGGTGCCAAACGTCATCGACTGGAACTGGTTGTTGGTGGCCAGCGAGTGGCGCTCACCCACCTGTGTGGCTTTGCCCGTAAACTTGTCGAGCTTGAAGAAATAACGATATTCGGACATGGCATAAAGGTTGCCGTTGTTGTCGGCAGCGAGCGTGATCAAGGTGTTGTTCACCAATCGGTTGTAGCCATCTTTTGCTTGTGGGATATCTGGTGAGCCTACGCGTGTGAGCTTGCCTGTGGCCAGGTCAACGATGCACAGGCTTGTGGCACCTGTTGTTTCTTTTGTGGACACGGCATCCTCGGCAAGAGCATACATGGTGTTGGTGGTATAATCGTAAGCCATGTCGAGAACACGCTGCTCGCTGGAGCGGTTCACAGACGACTCGCTCTTGAACGTTGTGGCATCGTAGACCTCAAAGGCAGAACTGCTGTAGCCTCCAAAGTCGGTGTCCCAGTCGACGGTGTAAGCATAAATCTTACCGTCGAGATATTCGGCAGCACACACCATGGGTGTCCACATAGACACGGTTTTAAGATAATCGACCTTGGTTAGGTCGGAGGTGTTAAACTTCACAAATCCATACTTCTGCGTGTCTGCATTAACACCTGCCCCGAGCACAAAGCCATAAAGGGTCTGTCCCTCACCTGCTTCTTGGGCGAAGGAGGGCACCAACGCAAACAAAGCCATCAACGTGGCAACGATTTTTGTGTAAAAATTTGTCATAGACAGTTTGTGTATGGCTCATTTTGGGTTTGGTCATCGTCCTTGTCGAGCCATGTTTACAAAGACGAGAGCTTTTTTGCATGTTTGTTCTAACAGATTATCACAAATAGCTGCTTCAAAACAACAATTTCAAGCAATAATTTTGCAAATATATACACTTTTCTTTTTACAAGCAAATTTTAATAACAAATTATTGAAAATAAAGCCATTTATTTTTCATAAACAGCATGTTGGGCTTGAAAAGCGTTTAAGAATGCGTTGATCATTGCTTGTTTGCAATAAAAAAATTTATTAACTTTGCAAAAAAGGAAAGAGACACAACAACGGTTTCTCATGCTGTATGTCTGTGAGCATGCGGAAACACAAAAACATAAAAGTTATGAGAATAGTTCAAAGTTCGTTTTTTCGCGCTCTATGCGCCGTGATCATTGGTGCCCTGCTGATAAAATATCGCGAGCAGACGGTAACATGGATGACCATCGTCATTGGTGTGATGTTTTTCTTGTCGGGGGTGGTGTCGTGCGCCGCTTACCTTAGTGCGCGTAGCCGTGAAGACATGCCACAGGTGTTTGACGCCCAAGGCCGTCAGCTCACAGGCATGAAACCCCATTTCCCCATCGTGGGCATAGGCAGTCTGGTGCTCGGTCTCATCCTTGCCCTCATGCCCGCCACGTTCATCACCTGGCTCATGTATATCCTGGCGGCAATACTCATCCTTGGAGCCATAAACCAGTTTGTCAGCCTTGCATCTGTCTCGCGTGTTGTACATGTGGGCTTCTATTTTTGGATTATGCCATCCATCATCATGCTCATAGGCATCATAGCCGTTGCTTATCCATCGGCCATTGCCTCAGCCCCGCTGTTTGTCATCGGTTGGTGCATGATGCTCTATGGCGTTGTGGAGATTATAAACAACCTTAAGATCAACGGCATACGCCGACAGATGGCCAAGGATGCAAAGATGACGGAAGAAGCCGGTCAAGAGACGGAAGAAGCCGGTCAAGACAATGCTGACGCAGCAAAGAAGGTGGAGCAGAAAGCTGACGAGGCCAAGAAAGAGCAAGACGGCAAAGACGAGGAAGAAAAGAAAGACGAGGCCAAGAAAGACGAGGCCCCAAAAGAATAGCCAAGAAAGAACAAAAAGGCGCGTTGCAACGATTGGTTAAACAACGTTTTTGGAACGATTGTTTGAAACGACAATAAAAGACAATGGAGGCAATTCTTTGTGCGTTAAATATAAACAGAAACGCGGTCAAAGAATTGTCTCCATTGTCTCTTTTTGCCTCTAATGTCGTTTAAAAGCCATTGTCGTTCAAATGTTTTTTCAACAAGCAGGAACGTTACTCGTTAGGCACGATGCCCTCGATATATTTGCAGAGCATGCTGATGCCCTTGACGTTCTCGCCACCTTGTGGAATGATGATGTCGGCATAGCGCTTTGTGGGCTCTATAAACTGCTCGTGCATGGGCTTGAGCACCTCAAGGTAACGGTTAACGACCATAGACACGGTTCGACCGCGGTCAATGGTGTCGCGCTGAATGTTGCGGATGAGACGTTCGTCAGAGTCGCAGTCGACAAAGATTTTAAGATCCATCATCTCACGCAGCTTCTTGTTGAGCAGCGTCATGATGCCCTCAACGATGATTACGGGTTTCGGCTCCACGCGTATGGTCTCGGGCAAGCGATTGCAGAGAAGATAAGAATAGGTGGGCTGCTCTATTGCCTCGCCGTTGCGCAGAGCGTTGATCTGCTTGATGAGCAGTTTCCAGTCGAACGCATCGGGATGGTCAAAGTTGATGGCATGACGCTCCTCATCGGTCATGTGTGAGGTGTCGTTATAGTAAGAGTCGAGAGGCACGACAGCCACATAATGTGGCGGCAGGGCCTCAACAATTTTCTTTACCACTGTGGTCTTGCCAGAGCCTGTGCCTCCGGCAATGCCTATTATCGTTATGTTGTTTTCGTTCATATCGTGTGTAGAAAAACTTGAAAAAAAAGTTATGCTTGTTCTGTTTGCCCTATGATCTTCTTAAACATCACGTCATAAAACTCGGCTTTGCGCTCCACCTTCATGGGATAGGCTCTTGAGCTGCTGGGCATGCGCCACAAGCGCAAAGAGCGCTGTTCGAAAGAGAAGGTCACGAACCCTCCGACCTTGGGCTGTTCGGCGATGCCGAAACACAGGCAGAGCACATCTGTGGCTTTCTGTCCTGTGGTCACGATGTCGGTGAGCTGTGGAAGCTTGCGCACCATGGCTTGCAGGTCGGTGGGCTGAACAACCTCCAGGTCTTTGTCGGAAGCCGTGTTCTTGAGGCGTCTGACAGCGGTGGCTGTGTCGTAAAGACCGATGCCGCAGGTTGTCAGAAAGGCTTTTATGGGCTCGAGACAAAACGATTTGGCGGTGGCGTCGACAAAGCGGAGCTTGTCGTTGAAGAAGCACAAGCCGAAGATGCGCCACATGTCGTTCGTGAAGTTGGGATAATAGAACCGCATGGACCATCGCTTCTCTGACGGAGGAAAGCTGCCGAGCATAAGCAAGCGGCACCCTTCGGGCAAGAACGGCTCAAAAGGATGGGTCTCCACGGGTTGAGAAGAGACGCCATCCTGTTGTGAAGAGACCGTGGTCTGTCGCTTCACGCTGCTCATTTCTGCTCCTTCAAGAGATAGACCACAACGGGCAAGTGGTCAGAGAAGCCGTTGAGCCACACGCCACCGGCTGTTGTGCGCTTAGGCGTGCCTTTATATTTTCCTTCGTTCTGGATGAGGTAAGGACGCATAAAGATGTGGTGCTTCCAGAACTTAAGTGTAGAATAGTCTTTCTGGCCCTTCTTGTTAAGCAGGTTGGGAGTCATCACAATCTGGTCGAAGAGGTTCCATGAGCCACCATAGGCCAAGGTGCCACGTCCCTCCTTTGCAAGGATGTTATACCATGGGTTGTACATGTTGTCAGGGCCCACCTGATCGATTTCGGGCTTGCACGACAGACAGTCGGTCATGCTCTTGTTGGTGGGGTCGTCGTTCATATCGCCCATGACCATGACCTTGCAGTTGGGGTCATCGCGCAAGAGCGAGTCTTTGACAGCCTTAACCTGTGTGCCTGCAATCTCACGATAGTGTGACGATGCTCCGCGGCTGGGCCAGTGGCACACCACAACGGTGAGGTGCTCACCTGCCATCGTGCCGCTCACAGTGAGGAAGCCACGGGTGGCGCGTGCTGTATCTTTGGGCAGGTCGTAAACATAAGGCACAAGCTTCACATCGCGCACGCTGAAGAGCGCTGGGTTATAGAGCAAAGCACAGTCGATGCCTCGCTTGTCGGGTCCCTCAACATGACAATACTTATAGCCGCGTGCTGCAAGCTCGGGCTGTGCTACGAGAGCATCGAGCACCTTGTTGTTCTCTACCTCGCTAAGACCGATAACAGCGCAACCAACGCCCGGCAACACATCGGTGCCGAGGTCGGCAAGAGCACGGGCCATGTTGTGCAACTTGTTCTTATATTTCAAGCCGTTCCAGCGATAAGAGCCTGTAGGCAGGAAATCATAGTCGTTTTTGCCTTCATCGTGGCATGTGTCAAACAGGTTCTCCTGGTTGTAGAAAGCTACACCGTAAGCAGAGAACTTTTTCTGCGCATAGCTGCCTTGCACGATAAGCAGCAACAAGGCAAGCACCGATAAAAATTTCTTCATAAGATTGTTTCTTGTTATTTTTATGATTTTTATTTTTGTTTATTTCAAAATTTGTTTATTTCCGATTTTGTTATTTCTGATTTTGCTGTTCTGATTTCCACATTATAAATATGGTTTCCGCAGTTTTGGATGCAAAAAATAAAAACTTTATGCATTAAGAATGCAAATATCGGCAATTATTTTGAAATAACAGCAAAAATGTCGTTTTTTTCACATTATCGCAACATCAACACCACCCAATCTTCTCTCACATATTTAAAAATTATACAAAAGAGGAACAATATTTGTCAAAAAGTCGTTTTAAGCGTGCAAAAACTTTTGTAGCTCACATTTAATTAAAAATTAATATAAAAAAACTTTCGTCATTAAAAATAAATTTGTTACTTTGCATTTTTGGAAAAATGCCCAAAGGTAGGAACTACATAACCCTGAAGGTAAATTAGAAAAATCATCAATCTAAGTAAAATGCAAAATAAGCTTAAATTAGCCGTGATAGCCCTCTGCTACGCGCCGGCAGTGTTTGCACAGACCGATTCTTTAGCAACACAGCCAACGACAATAAGCGAGTCGGCTTTCACCTTAACAGAAGCACAGCTTGGTGAAGATGAGGACATGTCACAAAGCGTGACCATCATCAACTCAAGCAGCAACATCTACGCGAACGAAGTGGGTTACCTCTTCTCGCCCGTGCGCTTCCGCTATCGCGCTTTCGACCAGAAGTTCAACGACGTCTACATTAACGGCGTGCCTATGAACGACATGGAGAGCGGACAGTTCCGATTCACAACCATCGGTGGCCTTAACCAACAGACACGCAACGTCGAGTTTGCACTGCCTTTTGAGAGCAACAATTTTGCCATGACAGGCATGGGAGGCTCCAACAACTACAACTTCCGTCCAGGAAGCATGCCCGTGGGGCAGCGCATTTCGCTGCTCGGCGCCAACCGCGCATACACCCTTCGCGGCATGTACACCATCAACACCGGACTGAACGACAAGGGATGGGCCTTTGCCGGCAATCTGACATACCGTTGGGCAAACAAGGGTTATGTGGAAGGAACATTCTACAACGCCCTGTCTTACTTCCTCGGTGTGCAGAAGGTCTTTGGCGACGGACAGCACTCGCTCTCGCTCTCTACATGGGGTAACCCCACAGAACGCTCATCGCAGGGTCCTGCCACTGACGAGGCCTACTGGCTCGCCAACGACAAATATTATAACCCCTATTGGGGCTACCAGAACGGCAAGAAGCGCAACTCGCGTGTGATCAACGACTTCTCGCCCAGCGCCATCATGACTTGGGACTGGAACATCAACGACAAGTCGAAGCTCACAACATCGCTCTTCGGACGCTACAGCATGTACAAGAGCACCAAGCTCAACTATAACAACGCCGACAACCCACAACCCAACTACTGGAAGAACCTGCCCAGCAGCTACTATGACGTGTGGTATAACGACATGGAGTCGTACATCACCGACCAGGCTTACAACGACTGGAAAGACTCATACAACTACTGGAGAGCTTCAAAGGCTAACCGCCAGATCAACTGGGACCGCCTGTATGCTTCAAACCAGAACATCAACGCTACCGGCAAGGATGCCATGTACTATGTGGAGGCTAAGCACAACAACAACCTCACGGTGTCTTTGGCTTCAACCTACAACCACCAGATCGACGCGAAGAAGAGCTTCAACCTCGGTTTCGTGGCTGCCACAAACAAGGGCATGCACTACGTCACGATGGAGGACCTGCTCGGCGCAAACACTTTCCATAACATCAACACCTACGCCATAAGCGACATTTACAATGCCCACTCGGACGAGGTGCAGTATGACCTGCGCAACAGAAACGCTGTGGTGAAAGAGGGCGACCGCTTCCGCTACGACTATAACCTGCTGGTGAACACAGGCAAGGTGTGGGGCAGCTACACCGAAGACTTCGGCAACCTCCACTACACCGTGGCAGGTCGTCTGGGCTACACCAACATGCAGCGCGACGGCAAGATGCAGAACGGTCTTGCGGCCAACAACTCATACGGCAAGAGCAAGCATGCAGAGTTTGTTGACGGCGGTCTGAAGTTTGGATCTACGCTCAACATGGGACACGGCAGCACGCTCATCTTCGGCATTGGCTATGAGCACCGCGCACCACAGGCACGCAACGCGTTCATGGCTCCTGAGATCAACAACAACTTCGTGCGTAACCTCAAGAACGAGCGCGTGTTCAGCACAGAGCTGGGCTACCAGTATGAGAACGCATGGATGCACCTCAACATCAACGCCTACTACAGCCGTCTGGACAACGTGACCGACTGGCAGAACTTCTATCATGACGACATCAACTCGTTCGAGTATGTGTCGCTTACAGACATGAAGAAGGAATATTATGGCGTGGAGGCAGGCGTTAAGTTTAAGGTGACAAGCGCCTTCGACGTTAAGCTGCTCGGTACAATAAGCGACGCCAAGATCATCAACAACGCCAAGCTGGCCTACATGGAGTCGGTGTCTGGCGCAATGCACGGCGACGACTACGGCACAGAGGGCGACACCAATACCAACTGGGACCGCATATATAATAAAGGTATGCGCGACAACGGCACACCGCTCACAGCTGCAAGCCTCGGCGTGAACTATCACCAGAACGGATGGTTCCTCAGCCTGAACTGCAACTATTATGACCGCATCTACCTTTCTTACTCGCCCAACTATCGTTATCGCAAGTCGATAGAGAACCGCAAGCAGATCATGAGTCAGCGCGGCATCGAGATTATGGACGAGAACAATGAGCCTCGCGAGAGCGCACTCAGCCAGGCCAAGGGTCATGGTGGTTTCATGCTCGACGGTTCGATAGGACGCAGCATCTACCTGAAACACGGTTCGCTGTCTATCAACCTCAGCCTCACCAACATCCTCAACAACCGCAACATCGTGACCGGCGGCTTTGAACAGAGCCGAAGCGACTATTCTGGCGACAAGGACAACGTCAAGTCGCGTGCCTACGCATTCTCTAAGAACCCGTACAAGTTCTACGCATTTGGAACAAACGGTATGTTGAACCTCACCTATAAATTCTAAATTCAGAACATGATGAAAAGTGTAAAATACATTCAGATGATAATGATGGCCCTCGTTATGGGCCTCGGCTTGACGTCGTGTATGGATGACGACTGGAAGACTCCCTCTGGCGACACTCCTGCTTATGGCAACAACACATTGCAGGAGAAAAACGTTATCTCTATTGATGACCTCAAAAAAAATTATGGCATCACAAAGGACATGATCAACGACACCGTGCGCATTGACGACGGCATACAGATCAAGGGCGTTGTGACAGGCAACGACGCTGAGGGCAACATCTACAACGAGATTGCTCTTCAGGACGAGACAGGCGGCATTCTGGTGTGCATAGCACAGGGTGGCCTGTGCGGACAGTTACAGGTAGGCCAGGAGGTTCTCATCGACCTCGGCGGTCTCTACATCGGCGCTTACCGCTCACAGCCTCAGATAGGTGTGCCTTACACCTCGACAAGCGCCAGCGGTGCAAAGTCTACTTACCCCAGCCGCATTGCTCGCGCCGAGTGGCAGACGCGCTTTAAGCTCATCGGCAAGCCCAACGCTAAGAAGCTGGTGGCTAAGGAGTTTGACTATGAGAGCCTGAAAGGCAACGAGACAGAGCTTTACAAGTATGCCGGCTGCCTTGTCAAAGCAACAGGCGTGGGCTTTGCCAAAGCTGACGGCAAGACCACATACGCTCCAAAGTCGGAGGGCGCAAGCACCGGCTATGGCGTGATGCGTGCCTTCAAGAACATGACAACAGGAAAAGACTACACCACCAACGATTTTGGAGTGCGCACAAGCTGCTATTCCGATTTCGCTGCTGAGAAGTTGCCCGAAGGCAAGCTCACCGTAACAGGTATCCTGACATGCTACAAGTCGCAGACAAAATACAACGCCACGGCGCAGATCTTGATGCGTCAGCAGTCGGACGTTCAGCAGATGGGCGAGTAAGCCTTGCTGACGAAACGTCCATACACATTTCTTATTAAACAAAACACAAACAAGAAACAACAACATTTCGTATGAAAAAAATAATGTATTCGATGTTTGCCCTCATGATGGCAGCATTCACACTTACTGGTTGCGAGGACGTGCCCGCACCTTATGACATTCCCGAAGGCGGCGCTGGCGGTGGTGGCGAGACACCCCTGCCTGAAGGCACATACCTGGAGGCCGACTTCACAACAAGCCTCGGCAAGTTTAAGTCAGAATCGGCAGAAGGTGACGGATCAATAAAGTGGGACATCAACTTCTCAAGCGCCTGCATCACAGGCTATGCCGACTGGGACGGATCTGGCACCAAGACCAACAAGGCTGGTGTGACCTTCCTCGTTAGCCCTGAGGTGGACCTCACAAAGGCTACAGAGGCTTATGTAGAGCTTAATCACGCCATGCGTTATGAGAACGGCGACATCAACACCAACAACTCGCTGCTCATCACAGACAATTATACCGGTGACGTAAAGACCACTGCCTGGACACAGATCAAATATCCCACAACAGGCCTGAATGGTGTACAGTTTGACTTCGTTACAAGCAAGGCAAACATCCCTGCCGAGTTTATGGGCAAGAAGGTGGTTGTGGCTCTGCGCCACACTTGCGCTGCCAAGTCGTCAACATGGGAGGTTAAGAAGCTGAGCGTTCTCGCTGGCAAGGTGGACGAGACAACCCCCGACACACCCGTTACTCCCGGCGCAGGCGAGGCTAAGGGTACAGGCACAAAGGCTGATCCCTTCAACAGCGTAGCAGCCAACAAGGCTGCCAGCGCTCTTGCTGCTGGCGCTGAGAGCGAGCAGGAGTATTACATCAAGGGTAAAGTTTGCAAGATTGCACAGGCTTACAAGGCTGACCAGTGGGGCAATGCTTCGTTCTACATCTCTGACGACGGCACAGAGACCAACAAATTCTACTGCTTCCATCTGCTCTACCTGAACAACGAGAAGTACACTGAGGGCAAGACCAACATCGCTGTCGGTGACGAAGTGGTGGTTTGCGCAAAGATCATGAACTACATGGGCAACACTCCCGAGACTGTAGGCAACAAGGGTTATCTCGTTGAGCTGAAGAGCAACGGCGGAACCACTCCCGACACTCCAGAGGAGAGCGGAAGCCTGAAGGGCGATCTCGTATATGTAGCTGCAAACTGTGGCCTTGACAACATGACTGCCTTGACAACACTCAAGCTGTCTAACGACATCACGCTCACCTTCGATGGCGGTGGCAACAACAACGCACCGAAATACTACACATCAGGAACATCATTCCGCATGTATCCCAAGAACTCGGTTAAGTTTACATCTACAAAGAAGATTGCTTCTGTAACAATTAAGTGTGACATCTACAACGGAACCATCTACAACGCTTCTGGTAATATGACAGCTTCTGCCGGCAAGTTCTCATTGGTAGGAACAACCGACAACGTGACCGTGACAGGCATCAACAGCACAGAGTTCACACTCACAAACTCTAGCACCACTACAGGCGCTGCTTCACAGTTCCGCATCAAGGAAATTGCTGTAACCTACGCCAAGTAACAAAAAGCAAAGACAGCGAAGCGCTAAAGCCAAAAGGCGCTAAGCAACAAGCAATAACGAAGTCCCGGGAAACCACAAACGGTTTTTCGGGATTTCTTTTTTCTCTTTTTCGCCCTAACATCGAGTTATCGTTATTATATTTTTTGAAAAAAATTTGTTCAAACAAGAAAAAACTCGTAACTTTGCATCCGCTTAGTGTAATAGCGATTTTTAACAAACATCCAAATATAAAATTAAAATGAAAAAAGGTATTCATCCCGAAAACTATCGCCCCGTCGTATTCAAGGATATGTCCAACGGCGATATGTTCCTTACAAAGTCTACATGCAAGACTACAGAGACAGTAGAATTTGAAGGCGAAACTTACCCTGTGGTAAAAGTCGAAATTTCTAGCACCTCTCACCCGTTCTACACTGGTAAGAGCAAGCTCGTAGACACCGCCGGCCGCGTAGACAAGTTCATGAGCCGTTTTGGTAAGATTCGCAAATAATATATATTTCAAGAACTTATTGAAAATAAGATAAAGCGAAGAACTTTAGGAAGTGTGTTCTAGCGTAGTTGCATATACGCTTGAACACACTTTTATTGTTTTACGCCATAACGGACACAACATTTTAACATTATTGTCAAACAACAAGAACATTTTCAACAATCACGCTACAACATGACAAGCAAACTCTTTGACCTAATGCACATGGCACAGAAAGTAGCCGTGATGCTCATTTGCGCGTTGGCTCTCGTAGCTTGTGGAAGCGATGGAGACGGCAGCGGTGATGACGGCTCTTCACAACCAAAGAACGAAAACAAGAACCCCGCAAGCGGATACGACACCAACAAGACAAGCCTTAAGGCAGCACAGCGCACGGAGTTTCCTCATATAAACAAGCCCTCAGGCAACTATTATGTCATCGTACACACCGTGTCGGGCGTTGGCAACCAATACACATACGCAGGCAAACAATATACCTACGATGCCGACGGCATAAACTTCTGCACCATTTGGGACAAAGACAAGAAATCGCAGCTCTGCTCATGCTACCAACTGCACCGCAGCTACGGCGGTTCCTATAATCGCGTCATCGGACTAACCTATCCCGCTGACGAGGATCTTCCTATGGCATACCGCATCGACGACTACATGAGAGGTTCCGGGTTCCAGCACGGCCACATTCTGCCGCAGACGGAACGTACATTCTCCTATGATGCCAACCGCCAGACCAACTATCTGACCAACATGCAGCCACAGTATCCGCAGTTCAACGGCTTCGACGACAAGGAAAACTCACACACTGGTCTGTGGCTTCTCATGGAAAACAAGGTACAGAAACTCGCCAAGAACCTTGGCGCGTCAGACACGCTGTTTGTTTGTAAAGGAGGAACAATACAGAACAACCAGGTGCTGATGAAGATCAAGAGCAAGATGATTGTTCCCAAATATTTCTTCATGGCCGTGCTCAAAAAGAGCAGCTCCGGCACCTATCATGCCTTCGGCTTCTGGACAGAGCACCTCAACTCTTATGTGCCTTCAAACACAGACCTGAAGCAGTATGCCTTGTCTATCTCTGAGCTTGAGAAGAAAACAGGCATGGATTTCTTCTGCAACCTGCCTGACAACATTGAAAACGAGGTGGAGAAGAAAAACTCTTATTCCAGCCTTTATTAATTCACCCCTCCAAACAAGCCTGTTCTGATTTTTCAGGACAGGCTTTACACTATGACCCAACTCTTCACTTTTTTATAAAACATCACAAGAAAGTAACTCTTAACATTTTAAATTTATCATGACAAGTTTAACAATTATGATCGTCACGGTCTTCGTGATAGGCTACGCATTCATAGCCATGGAGAGTCTGACGAAAATCAACAAGGCAGCAATTGCCCTTTTGATGCTGGTAGGATGCTGGACACTCTACATGTGTGACCCGTCACAGTTCGTGCAACTCATGCACCCCGACTTCGTTGCAACTAACCACCAACAGATGATGGACAAAATCACAACCATCATCCAGGAACACCTCGGCGACACCTCAACAACGCTCTTCTTCCTTATGGGAGCCATGACCATCGTTGAGATTGTGGACCAGAACGGCGGCTTCAACTGGGTGCGCAACGTGATGAAGACAAAGAGCAAGCGCGCGTTGCTGTGGCGCATTGCCTTCTTGACATTCATCCTCTCGGCCATTCTTGACAACCTCACGACAAGCATCGTGATGATTATGATTCTGCGCAAACTTGTAAGCGACCATAAGGACCGCATAATATATGCCTCACTCGTGATAATAGCAGCCAACTCGGGCGGTGCCTTCTCACCCATTGGCGACGTTACAACAATCATGCTGTGGAACAAGGGACTGATTACGGCTCTTGGCGTAATATGCGAAATTCTTATTCCTTCCATCATATCTATGGTCATCCCCGCCCTCATCATGCAGTTCATGCTCAAAGGCGACCTCACCATGCCTGCCTCTAACGAAGCAGCAGAAGCAAGCGTGAGCGACTTTTCTTCGGCAGAACGCAAGACGGTGTTTGTGCTCGGCGTGGGCGGCTTGATGTTTGTGCCTGTGTTTAAAGCCCTGACAGGTCTGCCTCCATTCGTGGGCATTCTGCTCGTGCTCGGCGTGCTGTGGACTGCAACAGAGCTGTTCTACCGCAACCTCCACCGCTCAACAGACGCAGAAGGCACACAGAAACGTGTTACCAAACTGCTGAAGAGAGTTGACATGAGCACCATTCTCTTCTTCCTTGGCATCCTCATGGCTGTGTCATGTCTTGCTGAGGTAGGCGTTCTGCAGTCATTGGGTGAAGGTCTTAACGTTGTCTTCGACGGCAATCACTACATGGTGACAGGCATCATTGGCGTGCTGTCGAGCATTGTCGACAATGTGCCTCTCGTGGCTGGTTGCATGGGCATGTATCCCGTTGCCCCCACTGGCGACATGGCTGTGGACGGCGTGTTCTGGCAGCTGCTCGCCTACTGTGCCGGCGTTGGTGGCTCAATGCTCATCATCGGCTCAGCAGCTGGTGTGGTTGTTATGGGTCTTGAGAAAATCACCTTCGGTTGGTACATGAAGCACATCTCATGGATTGCTTTCGTTGGCTACATTGCAGGCATTGTGTGCTATTGGTTCATCCGCACCTTCCTGTATGCCATTTAAAGAAGAAAATCTTTTAAAGAGATAGATTTTTTTAAGAGAGCTATTTTTTAAGAAAGCATTTTTAAGAGAGCTTTTTTTAAGAAATCAGTTTTTAAAGAGATAGATTTAAAAACAGATAGATTTAAAAAGGTCCCTGCCGATTCACATCGTCAGGGACCTTTCTCTATTAATCTATCACACTAAAAATTTAAACCAAATCATTTATGCATTGCTGTGCAGCCATTGCAACGATTGCAATTGCTCGCTCCGATTATACTCGCTCACGATTAATGCTGCACAGATTAACCTATTTACTGACTAACCAATTAACTTAACTAACCTAAAAACCTTTACCTTCTCAAGAACAATCCAATCCAAAATTCAGATTATCCTATCTCAATGTGACGACTAACCTTCTGCTCCTCTCTTTTGATCTTGGGCAGATTGACGGTGAGCACACCATCTTCAACCTTTGCAGAGATGAGGTTGCGGTCAACATCGTCAGGCAAGATGAGAGTCTGCTCAAACTTTGAGTAGGCAAACTCGCGACGCAGATAGTGGCAAGGCTTCTCCTCCTTTTCGTTGCGCTTGCACTCCATCTTCACAGTGAGGTCACCATCGTTGTTGATGTGAACCCCAAAATCCTCCTTACGCATGCCAGGGGCAGCCATCTCCACCACATACTCAGATGGAGTTTCCTTAACGTTTATTGCGGGTGCTGTAGCATTTGCTTTCGGCATGTTTTCTGTATCGAAGAAATCGTTGAACACTTCTGGTAACCAAGCATTTCTGTAAGTCATAATCATTACCTCCTAATTATTTTTCTTATTTCTTGTTTTTTTGTTCTTTATTATTATTGTTTCCTGTTTCCGTTTCTTGATGTTTCTGTTTCTTGTTTCTGTTAACTTATAGACAACAAACATACCAAACAAAAAAATCGTGTCAAGTTGTCTGCCTATGCTGTCAATTTGACAAAACGTTTGGTTATTTACTTACAATTAATTATTTTTGCAAGCATAAAAAGAGACAAGTCGAGATAAGACGAGAAGAAAAAAGAAAGAAAAAGTAACAAATAAAAACACGTTTAAGATATGATTATAGCAAACATCACCGACAGAGAGCATTATTATTCGCTTCATCCTAAGATGAAGCAGTTGTGGGATTATATCCTCACCCATGACCTTGCCAACTCACCGACAGGACGCATAAACATTGATGGTGACCGCCTGTTCGTAAATGTAGACGACAGCGAGATGAGCCCCAAGGAGGAGCGCCCACTTGAGGTTCACCGCCGCTATATCGACGTGCAGATTCCGCTCACAGCATCAGAGACCGTGGGTTGGAAGGCCCTCGCCGACATCACAACACCCAGTGTCGCCCCTTTCAACACGCAACACGACATCGCCTTCTTCGCAGAGCCAGCACAAGCATACATCCCAGTGCATCCAGGACAGTTTTATGTTATGTTCCCAGAAGATGCACACGCCCCCATCATTGGCTCTGGAAGGATAAAAAAACTCATTGGAAAAATATTAATCTGAAGAAAGACCATTAACAGGTATAAGGAGGGATATGAACAAAACCTCAAGAAAAATAAATCCAGCAGTTTGGTGCACTTATATGGTGCTTCTGATGCTGCCCGAGATGCTGATGTTGAACACCAAGACATGGTGGGATGCGCCTGTGTCGATAGCGTTTAACATGCTTTTCTATGGGGTTTTCACATGGATTCTTTGTGCCTTGTCCTCGCTGACGGGAAAGACGATTGAGCGCTTTATACATGTGGTGTTGCAAACCGTTGCAGCCGCCTACAGCATCAGCAACGTCTTCATGCTTGTAATGTTCAATCGTCATTGGGATGCCTATTCGTGGCAATTTCTTAGCGAGACCAACGGGCGCGAAAGCTCCGAATTTTTCTTCTCTTACATACTCTCACTCCCTACCCTATCGCTTCTGACAACATACATCATGCTGTTTGTAGCAGAGATTGTTGCTGGACGCCGTGTTGCCCGTTGGCGCATATTTCCATCGCATATATTGCCGGCAGCTGGTGCCATTGTGCTTTGCGCGGTTATGTTAGGACATACGTTTTTTTTCGGCCCAGATGCCGATGCCAACTACACACTGGCAGCAAAATATCGCTCGCCGATAAAGAGGAATGCTATATGGAACATCTGGCAGTCGGTGCTTACTTACAAGAGTTTCCGCGACGAGTTTGCGCGGTGCGCAAGGTCGCTACATAACTATAAGGAAAAGGTGACATGCAGCGAACGCGAGGCCGACGTGGTGTTGATAGTAGGCGAGTCGTTCAATCGCCACATGAGCAATCTCTACGATGGCAAATATGACACAAATCCACGACTCAAGGCTTTGGCGAAACAAGGAAAGCTCTTTGTCTTCAACGATGTGGTGGCATCGGACAATGGCACCACGCAAAATTTCAAACAGTTTCTTTCACCTGTGGCAGTTGGCGACAACCTTAGTTGGTGCGATGCACCCCTCTTCCCTTTCCTGCTGCGCCGCTGCGGCTACAACGTGGTGTTCTACAGCAACCAGTATGCGGGCATGGAGATGGACAAGGAGTTTAATGCTTCGATGGGATTCTTCAATGCTCCTGATATCGGTCCTTACCTCTTCGACCATCACAACATGCGCACTTACAGCTATGACAAGCAGCTCATCGATGTTTATTGCTCGAACCGAAAAGAGATAGAATCGACGAAGCGCAACTTCATCATCTTCCATCTATACGGCCAACACGCCATGTACGGCGAACGATGTCCGAAGGAATTTATAAAGTTTGACAGAAGAGACGTAAAGAGCCATCTGTCTCTAAACGAGGAGCAGCGCAGTGTGGTGGCAGACTATCTTAACGCCACGTTCTACAACGATTTCATTGTAGACAGCATCATACGCATGTTCTCAGACCGCAACGCCATCGTCATCTATTTTTCCGACCATGGCGAGGAGGTCTACAATTTCCGTATGCAGCAGGGACGTACCGATATCAAGACAGATGACCCACGCGCCATGCGTTGCCAACTCGACATCCCCTTCATGATATACGCTTCACCCCGTTATGCTGCAAGCCACCCGCACACGATGGAGCGGATAAAGCGGTCAGTAGACCGCCCCTTTATGACCGACAATCTTCCACAAGTGATATTCGATTTGCTCGGTGTCCACACATCCTACTTCAAGCCAGAAAGAAGCGTCATCAATGATGAGTATCGTCAGCAAAAGCGTCGCTTGCTACAAGTGGGGAGGGAATATTTGTAATATTATCCCATTGGGGTTAACGAATATACTTTCCTACGAAAGAAGTCACACGGCGCGAATATTCTTCCGGATAGTCGTTATATGAACGTGCATGAATGCTTCCACGCGCAATCCACAACTGCTTTGGCTGTGGTTTGGCCTCATATAGAGGATACACCATGTCAGTAGGCACAAAGGTGTCTTTGCTGCCATGAATGAAAAGCATGGGCTTACGACACTTTGCCACCTGCTTCAGAGCCGATGCTTCGCCGAAGCTCCAACCATACATCAGCTTGCAGAGGGCAGATGTGGTGTACATAAGAGGGAACTCAGGCACCCCGAAGCGCTTCTTAGCCTCCCATCCAAACTCATCCCACACGCTGGTGTAGCCACAATCTTCAACAAAGCAGCGTATGTAGGCAGGCGTAGCATCACCCGAGAGACACATTGTGGTGGCAGCTCCCATAGACACGCCATGCACGACCATCTGCGAAGCATGCCCTTGCGAACGGAACATACGCTCAGCCACCGATGTCCAATGAAGGATGTCCTTTCGGTCTTTCCATCCCATCTGCACATCATCGCCTTCACTCAATCCGTGGGCATGAAGGTCTGGCAAGATGATGTTATAGCCCATCGTCCTTTGGTATATTGACGCGATGTTAAGCATGCTGTAGCATCGGTCGGTGTAGCCATGCACAACCACAGCTGTGCGTCCTTCAGCTTTAGACGATCTAACAAAGATGGCATGTTGGCGCTCTCCGTCGGGCATTATTATAAAGGTGTCTCGCAACGCCTTATTGTCTCTTAGGCTGTCAGCCCATTGCTTAAGATGCGGATTGCGTTTGACGAAGGCACTCAAAGCACCTTTTTCATCGCCTCGCCCGGCAGTTGCGCCAAGCGAGTAGTCGAGCATGTAAAAACTTGTGCCCACAATGGCAACCGCCAGAAGCAAAACAAGAGATAAGACAGAATAAATAACAAGCTTTTTCTTCATAACGTCAAAATGAGATAAAGTTTAACGCCAAATGTTCTACAATGTAAAATCAGAATAACAGTAAAAGAAAAAAATAGGAGCCTAAACATTGTTGTTATAGACTCCTAATTTTTATTTATTGCCGATTAAGGTTTTTCGATAAAAGCTTTCGATTTATCGATTAAGGCTTTGCAAGCAATCTTTACTCAGCAGCCTCAGCCTCTTCCTGACGGTCATCAACGTTGTCGCCCTCTGTAGGAGCAAGAGTGGCCTCGAAGTCGGTGATGCCATTCTTCACGAGAATGTTGTACCACTGGATCAGCTTCTTGATGTCGCTGTCGTGAACGCGGTCGCGGTCATAGTCGGGCAGAACCTCAGCAAAGAAGTCGTGCAACTCCTGAGCAGAGCACTTCTTGTAGTTGAGTGAGCACTCCTTCGACTGCTCCTTCTCACCCAGACTCTTGAACACCTTCCACAGAGGAATGTCCTCAGCATCAGTGTACATAGCTATATCTGCCAGACTTGTTACACGGTCGCTGGCGAAAGCGGGCTGACGACGATGAGTGGCGTCGATAGCCTCAACGATAAGATTTCTGTTTCCACGAGACACCAGTTTGTAAAGGCCTGGTTTGCCTGCAATTGAAAGAATTGTTTCCATTTTTTTAATTGTTGTTTTAAAAACTTGTTTCTAATCTATTGGAAGGGATGAAATTGTTATGTGGTAAGACGTTACAGAAGAAAGCTCAATCAAGGTCATCGAGCGACAGCTTGTTCAACAGATCCTCCACCTGATCCTTAACGTCCGCTTTTCCATCGTTCACTATCTGCCAGTTGCTTCGTGCCACGATATCCCTTTCCGGCATCTGTGCCTCGATCCAGGCGAGAGCCTTTTCCCGTGATATGCCGTCGCGTTTCATGACACGTTCCACGCGCGTCTCTACCGGTGCCGTCACGCACACCACCTTGTCAAAAGTCACGCGTTCGTCAAAACGGCTTTCAAAAAGGATAGCGCTCTCGCACCACACCAATCCGCTCTTCATAAAATCGCGTGCCACAGCAGGATGCACCACAGCGTTAAGAGCCTGCTTATTGTCCTCACTTGCCAAGAGAAACTCTGCAAGCACAGCCTTTTGCAACACGCCATCGCGGCAGACCTCATCGCCCACCAGCCGGCAAAGAGCTTGCTGCAGGTCGGCATCTGAGCGCATCAATCGTTTGGCAGCAGAGTCGCAATCGTAAACCGTAAATCCATGCCGTTCAACCTCACGGCACACATAGCTTTTGCCGCTTCCTATGCCGCCAGTAATTGCTATTCTCATTTTTTGTTTGCTTCTGAGATTTTAATCCTAAAACATGCAAGACATCAGCCCCACATCTTTTCATTATTGCTGTTCTATGAGATAATCGACATTTTGAATTTCCAATTTAGCGTTACGCACCCCGTTAGGAATGGTTCGTATCTGCAATCGGCATTTCGGCGATGGGTTGGCAGCCAAGTCGTTGTAATCGGCAACCACAACAAACTGGTCAGGGTTCACCTTACGGAACATGCTCACGCCTACCGTGAAGCGCACCTTCACCTTCGACGGGAACGTCCGCAACACCTTGCCGTCGGGCATATTGATAGCCCTTATCGGCACCTCCAGACTTTCTTCTGTCAGCACGTCAGGATAGAGAACCACCTTAACCCGTGCAGGCACCATCTTCACACCTCTGATAGAAGCCAGATCAACCGTGCGCACCACGGTGTCGCTAAAGTTGACAATGCGCAACGGCACCGTGTTCACACTCTTTATGCTGTCAAGCAGCTGCCTGCTGGCATAGATGAGCACACTGTCTGGCGCTATTCGCGTACGAGCCAGATAGAATGAGCGTGCAGGCACCACAGAGCCTGCCAGTCGCACAGGCACCTTCATTGAGTAGCCGTGGCTGAAATAGAACTCGAGCCTGTCGGGCTTAATGGCCGTTATCTTTGACGAAGCGCTGAGCTTTTGCAGCACCAGCTTCTGCAAGTCGGCAGCAGGCACGAAGCCACGTCCCTGCGCGTTGTTAGCATAAGTAGCGAAATTCACGTTCACCGCACTTATGCGGTCGCCATAGAGATAGGTCGCAAGGGTGTAGCCCTTGTCTCGAACCATCACCTTCACCGTGTCCTCCATCTCCGTTGTCACAACCACGTTTTTCGGCTGTCCAACGAGTCGCACAGGCACACAAATTTCTTTCTCGTAAGTTTCGTTGAGCGTCATCATCAACCAGAACATTCCGCTCAAGAAGAGGAAGAACAAAAAAATCAGAAACTGCTTGTTCATTTGACTGAACAAGAAGTTCCTGACTCCTCTATAGATTCGTAACATTTGTTTTTTCATTGCGACAAAAAAGCTGTATGAACGGGTTAAGTTGTCTCCACGCCACCAACGGGTTTTGCGCGTAAACGTTTGTTACATTAAAGACATCCTGTCGCTTATTGTTTAAGCCTTAGGAGCCTGCGAGTTGATGTCAGCGTAAACACTCGACTTGTCCACAGTGATAACCACACCGCGAGCCACCTCCAGCTCCAGAGTGTTGGTTGTGAGGTCAATGCGCTTCACGGTGCCATAGATTCCACCGCCAGTCACCACCTTTGTGCCTTCCTGAAGCGAGTTCTGGAAATTGCGAATCTCCTTCTGCTTTTTCTGCTGGGGACGAATCATGAAGAGCCACATGATAGCGAAGATTGCCACCATCATGACGAGCATGCCCATGCCGCCACCCTGTGCTGCCTGAGCAGCCAATACCATTGTTGTCATATTTTTTTCTTGTTTTTAGTTTCTATTATTTAAATGATCGCGCAATCCGCTTACTCCTGTACCGGATTCTTGCGCGGACGACCAGGACGACGCTTCACAGGCTTCGGTTCTTCCTCTACAGCAGCCTCAGCGTTAGCCTTCACCTCAGCATTGGCCTTTACCTCGCTGTTAACCTCCTCATCGTCCTCGTTTTCCGGATCAACCTCTTTCTTGTTCTTGGGCTCGTTAATGCTCTTGAACATCTTGCCTGTACCGATAAGGAAACGGGCAATAGAGTCGAGCATGCCGTTAATGTAGCCACCACTTCTCGGTGTAGAGTAGAGCTTGGCCAGCTCCACATACTCGTTAATGGTCACGCTTACAGGTATGTTAGGGAATGTGAGCATCTCGGCGATGGCGATCTGCATGATCACCACATCCATGTATGCCAATCGTGAGAAATCCCAGTTGCGTGATGTCTCGCTCATGTAACGCTGATACTGGTCTGCGTTAAGTATGGTTGAGCGGAACAGCTTCTGTGCAAAATCTTTATCCTCAAGGTCCTTATATTCGGGCAACAGCTCTTGCTTGCTGCCTTCCTTCGGGTCAAAGCGCTTGATGGTCTTCAGCACAAATGTGTCGACCACCTCTTTGTCGTCGTTCCAGTAGAGACTCTTCTCTTCCAGCAACGCATCCAAGTCGCTGTTGTCTTGCACAAACAGCTTATAGAGCTTGCGCCACAGCTCACGGTCAGCCTCGTACGACTCGTCCGATGATGCCATATAGTCGGCATACACCTCGCTCTCCTCGATCTGGTTGCACATCTTGCGCACAAACTCGATATCGTTTTCCCACGTCTGCTTTGTTGTTTCTATAAAGGTGTTGAGCATGCGGTTTTCCTCAAGCTGCGTTGCAAACTTGTTGTACGCAAACTTGGTCGACGGCATCTCTGTGCCCTCTCTCTGCGCGCGCTTGGTGTTCACCTCAACGCGGTGCTGCTCCTCACGGGTTATTGCCACTATAAGCTCCAGCAGATAATTATACAAATCATAGGCTTTTGACAAGCTGAAAATGAGTTCTTTCTCAGCTGTATCCATGTTTTTGCTGCCGTTCTGATAGTAAGCGTAGGTCAACTGCACTATCTTAATTCTTATCAATTCACGATTAATCATTCTCTAATAATTTGTGTTCTTTCTTAATAATGCGATGCAAATTTAGACAAAAAACCTCTAACAGCCAAGAAAAAGCCCATTCTTTAAGTCTTTTTTTAGATATTCTTTGCACAATTGTCAGAAAAAGTGTAACTTTGCACCGCTTTTTTGAGCACATCCAGTAGAAATGTAATAAAAAGTTCTCGTGTGATGGCGAATTAAGGCATGTAAAATTATCAACAACTTAATTTAGAGTAACACATTATGAAAGAGATTAATGTAACAGGTCAGAAGCGTACAGACCTTGGCAAGAAAGCTTCTAAAACACTGAGAAAAGAAGGACTCGTTCCCTGTAACCTCTATGGTCAGGCAACAGCTGACGGCAAACCCGTTGCAATGTCATTCGCTTGCCCCATGACAGAGCTGCGCAAGGTTGTTTACACTCCCCACATCTACGTTATCAACCTCGTCATCGATGGCGAGTCACACACAGCTATCATGAAGGAGCTTCAGTTCCACCCCGTAACAGACGCTCTGCTTCACGTTGACTTCCTCGAGGTTAACGACCAGAAGCCCATCACCATCGGCATCCCCGTTAAGCTCGTTGGTCTGGCTCAGGGTGTTCGCGACGGTGGCCGCATGAACCTGTCTATCCGCAAGATTAACGTTACCGCTCCTTATCAGCAGATTCCCGAGCACCTCGACGTTGACGTTACCGCTCTGAAGATCGGTAAGAGCATCAAGGTTGGTGAGCTGAGCTACGAGGGTCTGGAGCTGACTACAGGCAAGGACGTTATCGTTTGCTCAATCAAGATGACCCGTGCTGCCATGTCGGCTGCTGCCGCTGCCGAGTAAGGCATAGGATGAAGGTACATCTGTAATAAAAACAAGGATTATTATGGCCGGTTCTACAAAGCTACGACTTTTAGAATCGGCCATAACTTTTTTAAGGCAGGTTCTTAAACCCCAATCGGTCATTAGGCCGTTTTATGTATTATTTTATAACTGCTTGCAGTCTTTTGGTTTTTATAAGTTGTCTTTTGCTTGTTTTTAATTCGCAATAGCTCGCTATTACTCATTAAAAACCAAACAAAATCCATTCTTCTAAAAATCCAAAATCCAAGCAAGCCCTAACGCCCGATTTGGGTTTAAAAGCAAAACGAAAAACAAGAGAAAATGGACAAATACCTCATTGTGGGTCTTGGCAACCCTGGTGCCGAATATGATCAGACACGCCACAACACCGGCTTTATGGTGCTCGATGCCTTTGCCAACGCCGTAGGCGCAACCTTCGACGACCGTCGCTACGGCTTTGTGGCAGAGACGAGCCTTAAAGGACGCAAACTGTTTCTGCTCAAGCCCACCACCTACATGAACCTCAGCGGCAACGCCGTGCGCTATTGGATGAACAAGGGAAACATCGACGAGAGCCATCTGCTCGTTATCGTTGATGACCTGTCGCTTCCTCTCGGTGCCTTCCGCATGAAAGGCAACGGCAGCAATGGCGGCCACAACGGTCTCGGCCACATTCAGCAGCTCATCGGTCAGCAGTATGCCCGTCTGCGCATGGGCATCGGCAACGACTTCCCCCGTGGAGCGCAGGTCGACTGGGTTCTTGGTCGCTATAGCGATGATGACATGAAGGTTCTTCAGCCCAGCATCGACACCGCTGTAGAGATGATCAAGAGTTTTGTGTTGGCAGGCATCAACATAACGATGAATCAATATAACAAGTTGGGAAAGAAATAACGATTCGAGAAATGGCAAACGAAGCACGAATAGACAAATGGCTATGGGCGGCACGCATCTTCAAGACACGTTCCATCGCTGCCGACGCCTGCAAGAACGGTCGCGTCACCAAGAACGGCATGAACATGAAGCCCAGTCACATGGTGAAAGTTGGCGAGACGGTGAGCGTAAAGAAACCGCCCATCACCTACTCGTTCAAGATTCTCAAAACCATCGAGCAGCGTGTCGGTGCCAAACTGCTGCCTGAGATTTATGAAAACGTCACAGACCCCAAGCAGTATGAGCTTCTTGAGATGAGCCGCATAAGCGGATTCGTCGACCGCGCACGCGGCACAGGCCGCCCCACGAAAAAAGAACGTCGCGCCCTCGATGCCTTCGTTGACCCCTCAATGTTCGGCTTTGAACTTGACGACGAAGAAGATGACGAAGAAGAAGACGACGAATAAAGACTATTAAAGAACAGGAAAGCAGAACAACAGACAAAAAGAGACATCCGGAAGTTCCGAATGTCTCTTTTTTTTATTTTGTTGTCAGCGCCAGAAGCCTGCCTTTACAGGTCAAGGCTTCCGACAAAAATATTTGTTGCGAGTCAGGCCTGATTAGTTCCAGCCCGGGTTCTGATGACCTTCCAGAGCCGGGTTGCGCTGCATCTCGTCCTGAGGAATCGGCCACAAGAGCACATACTCGGGGATTGCACCAACCTTAACATTGTCAACCGGCTTGTTCTGAATCTTTGCACTTGCCAGCGGAGTCCACTCCAGAATGTCCTTCTTCTGAGCAGAGCCAGCCATGATAGCCTCGGGGTAGAGACGTGTACGACGGATATCGTCCCAGATCTTGAACTCTACGGGGAACTCGTGCAGACGCTCTGTGAGGATAGCCTTTACGAGGTCGCCATTTACGCTTGCGCTATAGTTAGGCAGACCAGCACGCTTACGAACCTGATTCAGCAAGCCCTCTGCCTTTGCTGTTTCACCTGTGCGAGCGTAGCCTTCAGCAGCGATGAGCAGAACCTCTGCGTAACGCATGGTGGGGATGTTGTTGTCACCAGAAGTACCGTCTGTGATAGCGGTCTCTTCGAACCATGCCCAGATGCCGGGATAGTCAAGAGTGTGTGTAACACCTGTAGCGTCAGTCCAATTCTTGAAGAAGAACTGCTTTTCCATGCCACGAACATCGTTATCAGCATAGCTGTTAAGGATGATGTCGCTGGGCTGGTAAGCCTTGTGCATAACGTTCATCTTGAAGAGAGACTTGCCATTTTTGTCCTTCCATGTAGTAGCGTCTGTACCCATGCAGAGGTTAACGTAGCCATTTCCAATCTTCTGCTTGCTGTAGTCATACTCCTTAGCGAAGATAATCTCCTTAGAGGTCTTAGAGTTCTTGATTACGTTGTAAGCAGAGTTGAGATCTCTTGAGCTTCCGTTCTTCTGCTCAAGCTCTGCGGTGCCACCGTTGATAACCATCTCTGCGTACTTAGCAGCCTGCTTGTAGTCAGCATCGCCACCATTGCAGGGGAAACCTGCACGCTGCAGGTAAACCTCAGCGAGCAGAGTCTGAGCCATTGCGCGTGTTACGCGGCAACCGTTGTCGTAGAACGACTTCTGGGGAAGAGCGGTGCCCTCTGCCAGAGGAGTCAGCTCGTCAATGATGTTCTTGTAAACCTCTGCTGCCGGTGTACGCTCAACGAACATACCGTCGGTAGATGTGTAAGGCTTGGTAACGTAAGGTACGTCACCGAACTCCTTAACGAGGTAGAAGTAAGCGTAAGCGCGGAAGAACTTACCCTGAGCAACGTAGTTTTCGATGGTAGCCTTGTCGAGCACGCTTGTCATCTTGGGCACGTTCTCAAGTACGAAGTTCGCACGAGAGATGCCCTTGTAGAACTCATGCCACAGTGTCATAGCAGAAGAAGTGAATTTCTCCATGTTGAACATGCAGTTCTTTGAAGCCTCTGCGAGCTGTGAGTCTCCGTGGTCATCGTAGTAAAGACCTGAGATGATGCCACCGTACATGGTAGCCTTAGGCTGCCATCCGCCACCTGCATTGTTCAGGTAGGGCACACCGCCGAAATAGAGTGCTGCAACACCCGACTCAGCGTCATCAGCAGTTTTCCAGAATTCTGTTGAAGCCTTAGCGTCGAGTGGCTTTTCCTTCAGGAAGTCATCGCAAGATGTCAGTCCCATGGTTGCAGCCACAAACGCGCCAGCCATTAATATATTGATTGACTTTTTCATAAGTTGTCTATATTTATTTTCTTTTGAAAAATCTATACTTTATAATTAGAATGCAACGTTAAGACCGAATGTGAAGGTTCTTGCACGAGGATAGGTGAAGAACTGACGGTTGGTACCCCAGTTGTTGCCACCCAGACGTGAAGAGTTGTCGGGATCGTAGCCATTATAGTCGCTTGAGGTGATGAGGAACAAGTTGTTCACACCTGCATATACGCGGAGGTTAGAAAGACCAATCTTAGAGATGAGGTTCTTGTCGAAGGTGTAACCCAGCTGCAGGAGGTTGCAACGCAGGTAAGAGCCATCGCATACCCAGTCAGAGTCAGCCTGGTTGTTAGCACCCATACCGAAGTTGTTCAGACGCAGAGCCTGCTCCTTGCCGTTCGGGTTGAGTGTCGGATGCCAAGCCTCCTTGTAGATGCGGTCAAGACCGTTGGTGAGGAAACGTGCAACAGTTGAGTGGTAGTACTCCTGCATGATGTCAGCACCCCATGAGAACTGCATATCGAGAGTAAGGTCGAAGTTTTTGTAAGAGAATGTGTTCACAAATGAACCCATCCAGTCAGGCAGACCGTTACCGATAATCTGACGCTCCTTGTATGTAACCTTCTCACCTACGGTGCCAGGGATGTTCATTGTCTCGGGATCCCAGTTGCTGGGAACGCCATCGTAGATACCTGCGCGCTTGTAACCGTAGAATGAAGAGAGAGGCTCACCCTCGCGGATAAGCATATCGTAGCCTACGAAGCCGTCGAGAGTAATCTGGCGCTTGCCGCTAACGGGGTCAACAGAAGCACCTTCGTCGAGTTTTTCAACTTTGTTCTTGTTGAAGCTGAGGTTAAGAGTAGAGCTCCACTGGAAGTCCTTTGTCTGTACGGGATAAGCCTTTACGAGGATATCGAGACCGCGGTTAGATACTGCACCAATGTTGTCCATGATTGAAGAGTAACCTGTTGACTCAGGAACCGGACGGTTGAGGAGCAGGTCGCTGGTGTACTTGTAGTACCAAGAAACGTCGAAGTTCAGTCGGTTGTTGAACAGACCGAGCTCGAAGCCAAGGTCAAACTGAGCGGTCTTCTCCCACTTCAGGTTTGCATTAGGCATCTTGTCGAGGTAAGAAACAGTAACCATAGAACCGTTGAGGATGGTTGTACCCTGGCTCATGGTAGCAATAGAACGGTAAGTACCGATCTCTGAGTTACCTGTCATACCGAAAGAGGTGTGCAGTTTCAGTTTGCTGATGGTCTTGTTGTTCTCAAGGAACTTCTCGTTAGAAACCAACCAACCGAGACCTACAGAGGGGAAGAACGCGTACTTGTTGTTCTCACCGAACTTAGAAGAACCGTCGTAACGACCTGTTACGGTAGCCATGTAAGTGTTGTTGTAGTTGTAAGCCAGACGGAGGAAGTAAGAGTTCATTGCCCACTTGTCGTAGTCGCTGCCTACAGAAGGCTTCTCAGTACCTGCACCGAGGTTGTAGAATCCGTAGTAGTCGTCCATAAACTTAGAGTCAGAAGCGCTGAAGTATGTGTACTTGCGAGCCTGCCAAGAAGCACCTGCCATTGCGTTGAGGTGATGCTTGTTGAAGTCCTTAATATAAGTAAGGTAGGTCTCCTCCTGCCAGTAGAGAGAGCTGCTGTTGCTTGCAGATGCAGAGCCGTTGGCGCTCATATCGATAATCTGGTGAGGTTTGAACGGAGTGTAGCCCTGGCTACGGCCGTTGTGGTAGTCGACACCAACCTGAGTCTTCAGGTCAAGACCTTTGAGAAGGTGGAATGTAAGAGCTGCGTTACCGAAAATCTGAGTGTTGTAAGACATAGACTCAACACGCTTGAAAATCTCTACAGGGTTACCTACACCCTCGGGCTGGAATCCCTGATAGCCACGAGAAGGATCGTTCTTGTCCTTCAGGATGGCAGTAGTTCTGATCATGTTGTTCTGCATGTACTCGCCATTAAGAGAAACGGGGAGGAACGGAACCTGCTCAATCATAGTACGCAAACCGCCCTGGCTGTAGGGGTTGTCTGATGTACGGTTACCCCAAGTGTGGTTAACCAACATGTTTACAGAAGTAGACAGCCACTTTGTGGGGTTGTCGTCGTAAGAAACCTTAGCGTTAACACGCTTGTAGTAAGAGTTGAGGAGGATACCCTGCTGGTCGGTGAAGTTAAGGAATGCACCGATAGAGCTGCCATCAGCACCTGTGCGCTGGATGCTCAGCTGGTGGTTCTGAGAGAGAGCTGTGCGAGAACAAGCGTCCTGCCAGTCAGTGTCATAGATAGGCTCGCCGTTCTTGAACAGGCGCTCGTCGGTAAAGATCTTTGACAGATCGGTGTCAAAGTTCATACCCTGGAACTGGTTAGCGTTCTCCAGACCCTGCTTGAAAGCAGCCATCCACTCCTTAGAGTTCATGACATCCATCTTGCGAGCCATTGTGCTCACTGAGAGAGAGCCGTCATAAGACACATGCACACCCTGTCCACCATTGCCGCGCTTTGTGGTAACCATAATCACACCGTTGGCACCACGAGCACCGTAGATGGCTGCTGCAGAAGCGTCCTTCAGCACCTCGATAGACTCGATATCGTTCGGGTTGAGAAGGTTGAAGTCGCTCATTGCCACGCCGTCTACAATGTAGAGAGGACTTGTAGAAGCATTGATGGTAGCGATACCACGGATGATAACGCGCATCTCACCACCAGGCTGACCTGTATTGCTGAAGATGTTGACACCGGCAGCCTTACCCTTCAAACCGTCGAGGGCGTTGAAAGACTGCTGCTTGATGATGTCGGCACCCTTAGTGTTAGATACAGAACCTGTAAGGTCTGACTTACGCATTGTACCGTAACCTACTACTACCAGCTCGTCGAGAGTGGTATCCTCGGCTTTCAGCACCACGTTGAGTTTGCCGTTCTTAGCCTGAGCGACAGGAATCTCCTGGCTCAAGTAGCCCAGATACGAGAACACCAGTGTTCCGCCAGCGGGAGCACTGATAGAATATTTACCGTCGATGTCGGTGATTGTAGCCGTCTGTGTGCCTTTCACACGAACGGTACCGCTTACGATCAGTTCGCCTTTGTCGTCGGAAACGGTTCCGGCAACTGTCTTAGTCTGGGCATTGATTGTGCCCACACCACCCCACAATAGGCAGAAAATCATGCCTAAAAGTGCGGTAAGATACATTCTTTTAAAATTCATGCTTGAAAAACAATTTGGTTTTTTTTGTTATAATTGTTAAACGGTGTGATGTTCAGTATATAGAGTTTCGCATGTCTTTCGACAGCGACTTGCCATTGTTGCCATGCCGTTATTGCCCAGTCACGACTTCTTTGACACTCAAGTTGCCTGCAAACGTCATGTTAACGCATGTAGTTATTATTCAGTTGTGTTGTTTTGGCTTATGATTACATTGCAAAGATAATAATAATAATTTAATAACGTATAGTTTTCGTTAAGAATTTTTTTTAATATTTTAATTGATTCACATCAACTTACAATACTTCATACGTTAAAATAGTTTACATAAAGGAACAATAAGCACGTTTAAGCAGAACATTTGTGCACCGATTATGGCTATTTGAATATCATTTTGTCAATATTACATTTGTATTAAAAAAGTTTGCTAATTGGGTAGGAGGTAAATGTTATTCATAAAAGGCATTTACCTCCTACTTTCACA
>OCRP01000197.1_pt1 | contig 71767 bp, 58 predicted proteins | sample 1538871 | NCBI WGS metagenome assembly OCRP01 (sample SAMN04571731, study PRJEB22368) | human gut metagenome | biome: human gut; material: stool | host: Homo sapiens | place: Luxembourg | collected 2012-09-20 | reverse complement strand
ACGTCAGCTGCTCACCTTTTAGAGTGCCCATAGCAAGATTGGCGGCTGCGCAGGCCGCGGTTGAAGATTAAAACGCAAACGACCAAAATTAACTAAAAAGGGTAAGTCTTAGATTTAAAGACTTACCCTTTTTTGTTAATTATTTATTGTACGGATTTTGGAACACCATATCTCTTGGAATATAAAAAGTTTCAACACAAACCTCTCGAATTAAACGAATCTTTACAATAGGCTGAATTATGATATCAATAATAATATTATTCGAGAGATTTGTGTTTAAAAAGATCTGTGTGTTATTTAGCCTTTATCACAAATTTGAATTCGCGATCGGCGTAAGGCATGCGATACGTTTCTAAAGGTTTGGCCCCCCAACTGTCAATACAACCCAAACCACATTGGCGTTGCTGAACGTGAACCTGAGTGAGGTCTTTCTCAACCAAATCGCCGCTGTGCTGACCCCATGCGTGTTCCTTGACATCGCCAGAATCAAGGTCGGCAACAGAGTAAGGAACAGCGCTGCACTCGATAGGAGCAAAGCCCTCGAACGTCAGACCCTTGCCTGTTGAGGGGTTGAAGACAGAAAAGAAGCGGATGTCGAAATGGTTGCCGCTCTCCTGCGGACGAACATAAGGATAATATTCGTCCTTTACATTTGCCTCATACTTGCCGATGAATGCCGATGAATGGCGGTCAACATAACACTCCTCTGGACCACGACCATAATACTCGATCTTTGAGAAAGAGGCAGGCAGGTCAATCACCATTCCGTAACGGAACAACTCGGGCACCTTTGCTGTTTTGTCTGTAGTCATCTTCTCGGTAAGGGTCAGCTGGCCAGAACCGTTGATGCAGTAACGCAACTGTAGTTCTGCCTTTACCTTCTCCATGGCGAAGGTGGCTGTAAGCACCACGCTATCCTTCTTCTCAATCTTTTCAAAGGCCTTAAGCTTCATAACAGGGTTTCTCCACACGTTCATCTGCAGGGGCATGGAAGCACCATAGTCGTTGTCGGTAGGAGCACGCCAAAACTCGGGTCTTATACTCTCTCTAAACTTGAGAACGGGCTCACCATCCACGTCAAGATAGTCAATCAGACCAGTCAGCTTGCCCACGGTCACAATCAGACGGTCTGCCGAAACCTTGACATAGCTATTGGTCTCTTCCACCTCAAGGTTGCTTGCAAGCTGTTTTGCGGTCTTTGCAGAAGCTTTTTTCTTTGCCTCCTTAGACGATTCATGCTTGGCGGAAGCCGCCTGAGAAGCGATCTCCTGAGCTTTGGAAACCTTGTCGAAGCAATAGGCACTAACCACAAACTGCTGGCGCGCCAAGACCTGTCCCTTGTCGACAAGCGGCTCAGAACCGTCGCTGGCGAAAGCGAAGTTGACAGTAATCTCCTTGTCGCCGTTTTTTGATTTTGCCTCGGCAATGGCGTTCTTCAGAGCTTCACATGCGATTTGCTTTGTTGTTTGGGGAGCAATGCCTTTTGTGTCTTCTATAACGACCTTTGCCTGCTCTACGCCGTTTGCAAAGATTGTAGCTGTGAGCGAGAGGTTGTCGAGAGTCTTGAAGAAGTTCTCGTTGTAGATGGCTAGCGTTCCTGTGTTTTCATCAAACTGCTTTATCCACACGTTCTGATGCCAATACTGTATTTCGTAAGCATGAGGATTAAGACGTCGGTCGGGAGCAATAATGCCATTACAATTGAAGTTATAATCGCTTGCAGGATAACGGCCGTAGTCGCCACCATAGGTAAAAATCTCCTTTCCCGTGATTGGACTCTTGTCACGAAGACCCTGGTCTACAAAGTCCCAAATGTAGCCACCCTGATATTTAGGATACTTGCGTATGAGGTCCCAATACTCCTTGAACGCGCCCTCAGAGTTGCCCATGGCGTGAGCATACTCACATTGGATGTAAGGTTTCACGGCGTCGCTTTTACTGTATCTTTCACACTCCTTATAATCCATGTACATGGGACAATGGATGTCGGTCTTGCTGTCGTATCCGCCACGTTCATACTGCACGGGGCGGGTCTTGTCAACAGCCTTTACCCAGTCGTAAGCCTTCTCAAAGTTAATGCCGTAGCCCGACTCGTTGCCAAGGCTCCACACGATGATTGACGGATGGTTTATGAACGACTTTACGTTGCCCTCGTTGCGCTCTATGTGGGGAAGCAGATACTCGGGAAATTTGGAAAGCGATTTCTCCTCATAACCCATGCCGTGTGACTCAAGGTTTGCTTCTGCCGTTAGGTAGATTCCATACTCGTCGCAGAGATCGTACCAACGCGGGTCGTCAGGATAGTGGCATGTGCGCACGGCGTTGATGTTGAGCTGCTTCATAATCTTTATGTCCTGGATCATGCGCTCCACGCTCACCACATAACCTCCGTCAGGGTCTATCTCGTGGCGGTTTGCACCCTTTATGAGGATGGGCTGTCCATTGACCAAGAGTTGTGCGTTCTTGATTTCTACCGTGCGGAAGCCCACCTTTTGTGGGATGACCTCAAGCACGCCCTGCTTGTTCTTCAAAGTCACATATGCCTTGTAAAGATAAGGTGTCTCAGCGGTCCATGCCTTGACGTTAGGCAACTTTATGGTTCCTTGTGCTCCTGTAGATTCTGCCACGAGCTTGCCGTCTTTGTCGCAGAGCTTCACAGCAACTTCGGCCTTGCCGCCCTTAAGCGCCACGTCGTAGTGTAGCACGCCGTCCTTATATTGGTTCTCCAAGCCAGCATCGAGACGAATGTCGGCTGCGTGAACCTTAGGGCGCGAATAGAGATAAACCTCACGGGCAATGCCTGTTAAGCGCCAGAAGTCCTGGTCCTCAAAATAAGAGCCGTCGCACCAACGCATGACCTGCATGGCGATGAGGTTTTTGCCAGGCTTAAGATATTTTGAGATGTTAAACTCGGCTGCAATCTTGCTGTCCTCGCTGTAGCCCACAAACTTGCCGTTCACCCACAGGGTGAGATTGCTTGTTGCCGAGCCCACATGGAAGAACACGTCCCTACCCTTCCAGTTGGCTGGCAGGTCGAACGAGCGTCGGTAAGAGCCTGTATAGTTGTTAAGTTCGCTGATATAAGGAGGGTTGGGATCAAACTGTGTGGCCCATGCGTAGCCCACATTTTTATATGTAGCATCGCTAAAGCCGTTGAGCTCGAAGAGTCCCGGCACAGGAAAATCGGTCCATGACGAGTCGTCATAGTTGGCAGCAAAAAAATTGGCTGGCCTTTTGTTGTGGTCTTTTACAAAATTAAACTTCCACATGCCCTCCATCGAGAGATAGTTGGCAGAGCCTTTCTTCTCAAAGCTTTGAGCTTTGTCTTGGGTCTCATAGGCAAAGAAAGCTGCGCGTCGCGATTCACGGTTCTGCTCGTTCACATCGACATTGTGCCATCGGCTCGCATCTTGCGCCAAGGCTGTGCCCTGACTGCTGAGAGCTAACGCTCCTAAAAGGGCGAGATATAAGATTTTAGGTTGTTTCATTTCGTGTTTTGAAAATCTTCTTTTGGGGTTATTATAAAAGTTCCGCACCATGCTATATAAATTCTTTCGCTTTTATGCTTCAGTTTTTTTTAACATAGTGCGGAACAGTTGTTAATTTAGTTTAGTGGAACAGTTGGTTATCTGCGATCTTGACAAACTTCTCTGTGTTGTCCTTGCGCAGTTGGATGTTCAGTTCGTTCCACCATGCAGGCCATCCGCCTGTAATGTTGGCAACGAAGATAAACTTTACAGGATGCAAGCCCTTTGCAAGAGCCACGCAGCTGTCGTGGTGCGAGATGCTCTTTACCTCGTTAGAGTTGTCGATGACCAGCTTGCTGTCAATCCACACCTGGTCTGTGCGCGATGAAACATAATAAACTCCATCCTCTGGCACGTTGATGTAGCCTTCGGCAATTGCAGCATATCCGTTTTCACCACGCAGGGTGTGACCGTCGTCAGCCTGCTTGATCTTCATGCCGTCAAAGTTGTTGATTATTGATGTTTCCCAAGCGTCGTCGGTCCATTGTAGTTCGAGCACATTATTAAAATGGCCCCTTATGCGCTTCATGGCCAGACCGGGTTTCACTTCCTTCACCTCCACGGCAGGAGCGTAGGTCTGCTTCTCTACCTGAATGGTTCTGATCTTACTCATCTTGCCCGATGGCAGCACGGTAGCGATGTTTAAGACGCAGTTGTTAGACACCTTGATAGGCTCCGTGTAAACTGTCGACTGGGGTGTGGGAGTTGTTCCGTCGAGCGTGTAAACCATTTTCATGGGGCGCGATGTGGTGAATGTTACGGTTGTGTCTTTCACAATAACCACCTTGTCACAGGATCCAAGAGGCTGCTCGGGCAGAGGCATATGATAGTTGATGTGACGCTTGTCGAGGCGCACAAGGTTAGCATCAACGCGCTTGCTGAAGTTGGCAAAATCCTTACGGTTCAGTGGTGACCAAGCCACCTCAGAGAGAGCGAGCGAGCGTGGATACATCATATACTCCATCTTGGCGTTCGAATACATGTACTCTGACCAGTTGTTGCATTGCACACCCAAGACGTGCTTTTCAAGACCAGCCTCACGAATGACCTCTGGTACGGGGTCAAAGGCATAGGTCTTTGATAGGTAAGCAGGGTTGCTCGGAATGGTCAACGGTTCAATGCGCGGATCGCCCTGATAGTGGTCAAGATACAGACCTCCAGAACCGGGAGTCATGATCACGTCGTGTCCCTGCTTGGCAGCCTCTATGCCGCCGTCAATGCCGCGCCACGACATCACGGTAGCGTTCTCGCTCAGACCGCCTTCCAGAATCTCGTCCCAACCGATAATCTTCTTGCCATATTTGTCCAGCATCTTCTCCACGCGCTTTATGACGTAGCTCTGCAGACGCTCCTCTGAAGTGTGTTTGCCGTCGCCCTGAAGGTGCTCGTCGGCTATGCGCTTCTGACAGGTGGGACAGTTTTTCCAACTTGTCTTCGGGCACTCGTCGCCGCCAATATGGAAATAGGTTCCTGGGAAGAGGGGAACCATTTCTTTAAAGATATCGTCCAAGAAATTGAACATCAGTTCCTTACCAGGACACATAACAATGTCTTCAACACCCCACACGGTACGCAAAGTCCACTGTTCCCCCTTGCATGAGAGCTCAGGATAAGCAGCGATGGCAGCCATCATGTGGCCAGGCAGATCAACCTCAGGAATGACCGTTACATAACGTTTGGCAGCATAAGCCACAATATCTTTGATTTGCTCCTGTGTGTAGAAGCCGCCATAGACCTTTCCATCGCCCTCTTTGCGCCAGCTACCTATCGATGTGAGTTTAGGATATTTCTTTATCTCTATACGCCAACCTTGGTCTTCGGTAAGATGGAAGTGCATGGTGTTAACCTTAAGCGATGCCATAAGGTCAATCTGCTTCTTCACATTCTCGGCGGTAATGAAATGGCGGCATGGATCGAGATGGAATCCGCGGTAGCCGAAGCGGGGGTAATCGTCGATGTCGCAACATTGTGCTACCCATTTTACGCCCTTGGCCACGCTCTCACTCTCCACCTCAGCAGGCAGAAGTTGCAGGAAGGTCTGCATTCCATAGAAGGCACCCTTGCCAGTCTTTGCCTTTATCGTCACGCCCTTTGGTGTTACCTGTAGACGGTATCCCTCGTCGTTCATCTTCATTGATGGGCTGATAACGATGTTTACCGTGCCTTTTTTAACACCCATACTCACCTCGCAACCTGTCGAGGTTTTGAGCTTGTTGGCCAGATATTGTGCAATGGCTTTTCCTTCGTCTGTGTTGTAAGCCATGCTTACATTTGAAGGAAGTGAGAATTCGCCCTTCTGCTGTGTAAGCTTCACAGGCGTTGGAATTACGTTGATGTCGGCAGCAAACGAGCTCATGGGGCTCATGCCCATGGTGGCCATTAAAGCCACTGCCGGCAAGAGGTTTTTAAAGTGTTTCATACTGTTATTATTGAAATTGGTTTTAATTAATTGTTCTATGTTGTTATGTTGTAGAATGTTTATTAATTCATTATAAAATATTTTTATAATTTCTTTTATTAGTAATAGTTTTATATTAAAATATTTTAGTTGCAAAGTTATAGCTTTTATCTGTAAAACAATCGTTTTGTAGGTTAATTTATCTAAATTCATGGATTTATAGTGTTTTATACTTTACATTCTGTACATAAAACTCCTTACATGATGATGATCTGTAATTAAGAGCTGCTTATTATAATAGGTATACGAGCAAAAAGTAGGGTAAAGAACGAGCAAAATGAATAGAAAATGCATACATAACAATATATTTAAAATTTATTAACACAAAAATCCTTGTAGGTTATTAAAATAATTATACCTTTGCCAACGTAAAAAACTTAATTATGAAAGAAGATATTCTAAAATATATTAATAAGATAACTAAAAAAGCTACAATGCCTAAGCGCATATTGGAACATTTTATATTAATGGGCACTTCCACAGTCTCGGACATTGCCAAAAATATAGATGTAAGTCTTCCAACCGCAGCAGCAGCTTTAAACGATCTTATGGTCCATGGTCTGGTTAAGGAAGTTGGAAAGAAAGAAACCTCTACTGGGCGCATACCGATGCTCTACGATCTCAATCCCAAGGCTGGCTATTTTATAGGAGCCAACCCAGAGATGAGCCATCTTGCCCTCACAGCAACCGATTTCTGCGGCCACCCTATAGTGGATAAGACCAGCGTGCCTTACCACTATGAGAACACTGTCGACAACCTTGAGCAGATGGGGCAGATTCTGAACCAGTTTATAGACAGTCTGCCAGTTAAGCGCGAGGATATTTTGAACGTCTGTGTAAACATTGCAGAGCGCGTGAACGCTCATGAGGGTAAGACCTACACTATCTTCTCTTTTAACGACGAGCCTTTGACCGACCGCATATCTAAGATGATCGACCTACCAGTCTGCATAGAGAACGATACACGAAGCATGACTTATGCCGAGTTTATAAAAGGCAGTTGCCGAGGCTTGAAAGACGTGATTTTTGTGAACGTATGCTGGGGAATAGGCATTGGAATAATAATTGACGGCAAGCTCTATTATGGCAAGTCGGGCTACTCGGGCGAGTTTGGCCATAACCCTGCTTACAACAATAATATCATCTGTCATTGTGGCAAGATAGGCTGCATTGAGACCGAAACCTCAGGACGCGCTCTTAAACGCAAGCTGACAGAAGCTCTGCTGCAAGGCAAACAGTCGGTTCTTTCCGACAAAGTTGTTAATCGTCATGAAGAGTTAACTTTTAAAGATGTGCTCGATGCCATAGAAAAAGAAGATGTTTTAAGTCTTGCAACCCTGCAACAGGTGGCCGATGAGCTCGGTAAACAGTTGGCAAGCATGATAAACGTCTTCAATCCTGAGATGTTGGTCATTGGTGGTGAGCTCTCTGTGACAGGCGATTATCTGACCCTTCCAGTGAGAATGGGTATCAAACGCTACTCGCTGAACATCATGAACGAAGACTCGAAGGTTGTGACTTCAACGCTTACCGACAAGGCTGGCGTGTTAGGAGCATGCCTGATGGCGCGTTACAGACTGATCTGTAAATGAGAGCGTGAACCAATCCCGACACGAAACTCCGAAATAAAAAGAACATAAACTTAAAAACAACTGTAGTAAATCTGTCAACAACATGCTTTACCTGAAGGAAACAAAAAACATTTAAGCTAAGTGATACGAAACAAAAATTCCTAATGGCGAAGACAACTTAAAAGAAAAAACAAGTTTTAAACTATTAGAAGGTTAAAAGCTATTTAAAGGTTTAAGCTATTTTAAAATGTGACAAGCGTATTCTTCGGCTCGACAAGGCGAAGGAAAAACTCTTCTTGAAAAGAAGATACGAAGCTTCAGAACAAAGTCGAAGCCGAAGATGCGCGACTGTCACAAGCTTGTTGTGTGCCTAAAAACACGCAACCATAGCTGACCAAGACCATAATGAAATGACAACAAACAACTATATAATAAACATCCCAGTTCCTATCGCAGAAGCCAATTCGAAGAAACAAACGAAGCTAAAGCAACAAAACATTCGAAGAGGCTTATCCGAAATCTAAAAATAAGGGAATAACCATTTTAATAAACAACTATAGTAAAACAACAAAAACCTATGAACAAAAGAGTGAATCTTTATTTCGCGGCTCTCTTGGGCGCCATGTCGCCTATATGTGCCGTTCCAGCGTTGGCAAGCCACAGCATTATTGCTACCGCTATGCAGCAAGACAATTCTTGCACAGGTAAAGTTCTTGACGCAACAGGCGAGCCCCTTATCGGCGCTACCATTCGTGTGGAAGGACAATCTGGCGGTACGGTGACCGACATCGACGGCAACTTCAAGCTTGCCAATGTGTCTAAGGGGGCAAAGCTGACAATCTCTTCTATCGGCTTCAAGACCAAAACAATCACATGGACAGGCGCGCCTCTTAACATCACTATGGAGGACGACGCAAGCATGCTCGAAGAAACAATCGTCATTGGTTACGGTACTGTAAAGAAGGCCGACTTGGCAGGATCGGTTTCCGTGATGGACAGCAAGAGCTTCAAGGACCAGCCCGTGGCTCGCGTTGAGGACGCGCTGAACGGCCGTATGTCAGGTGTGCAGGTCACATCTTCAGGTGTGCCTGGTGGTGCGATGAAGATTCGTGTGCGTGGTGCCAGCTCGGTAAACAAGAGCAACGACCCGCTGTATGTTGTTGACGGTATCGTGCGCGAGACAGGCCTTGAGGGCATCAACCCTGAAGACATTCAGAGCATTCAGGTGCTGAAAGACGCCTCTTCAACCGCCATCTATGGTGCTCGTGGTGCCAATGGCGTTGTGATGGTGCAGACCAAGACGGGTAAGGTTGGCGCTACACAGGTAACGTTTGATGCTTCGCTCGGCTTCTCTAACGCTTATCACCTGCCTGAGGTTATGAGCACAAAAGAGTATGCTGAGGCATTGGTACAGTATAAGGGTATCGAACAGGCACGTGTGGCCGACTATATCAGTGGCAAGGACAAGGGTGTTGACTGGATGGATCAGCTCCTGCACACAGGTGTAACACAGAACTATAAGGTGGCTGTATCAAAGGGTAACGAGAACACTCAGACCTACTTCTCGGCCAATTACATGGATCAGACGGGTGTGGTACGCGACACACAGTCGAAGCGTTATGCTGTGAAGCTGAACATTCATAACAAACTGTTCGATTGGCTTGAGCTTACTGCCGATGCTAACCTCTCACGCACCGAAAATAGCGGCGCCGCAAGCTTTGGTCAGCACCAAAGCAACCCCATCTGGGTGGGCTTAAACTTCTCGCCTGCTATGGATGTTCGTAACGCTAACGGCGCTTACAACAACGACCCCTTCAACTGTATCGAGAAAAACCCATGGGGCTTGATTCACGAGAATAAGAACGACCGTAACCGCACCATGGTGAACGGACATGTCGACCTGAAGTTTAACATTGCAAAGGGTCTTACCTTCACCACAACCAATGCTGTCGATTATAACGACTATAAGACCTACACCATGGGCTCTAAGTATGTGATGGGTTCTACATCTATGACCAACAGCAACGCTCAGGTATTGGCACTGCAGAGCACCAACAACCTTACCTATGCAGGCAAGTGGGGCGACCACAACCTCGTAGCTACAGGTGTATGGGAGGCTGCCAGCAACGAAACACGCCTCATGGGTATCCAAGGCAACAACATGGTGCACGAGCTGCTGGGCTATTGGAACGTTAAGGATGCCGCTTCGCGCGACGCCAGCAACGGCTATCAAAAGTGGTCTATGCTCTCAGGTGTAGCACGTGTAATGTACAACTATGCTGACCGCTATATGCTTACCGGTACGTTGCGTGCTGATGGTTCAAGCCGCTTCCAAAACAAGAAGTGGGGCTACTTCCCCTCTATTGCTGCTGCATGGACTGTTTCAAACGAAAAGTTCTTTGAGCCTCTGAAAAATGCTATCGAGTATTTGAAGGTTCGCGCCAGCTATGGTGTAATTGGTAACCAAGACATCACTCCTTATTCTACCCTCGGTGGCCTCTCTACCTTAAGCTTCAACTATGGTATGAGCTCAAGCACAACTGGTTACTGGATTGGCGACCTCGGCACTCCTGACCTGACATGGGAGAAGGTGCATCAGCTTGACTTCGGAATCGACCTCGGCTTGCTGAAAGGACGCTTGAACCTGGGTATCGACTTCTTCTCAAAGAAAACTACTGACGCGCTGCTTATCCAGAAACCTACAATGTCTTCGGGCGATGTTAAATACTGGTCAAACGCTGGTGAGGTTAGCAACAAGGGTGTTGACGTGAACGTTACAGCACACGTTATTCAGACTAAAGACTTCCTATGGACAACCACCATCAATGCCAGCTACCTGAAGAACGAGGTTACGAAGCTTACCGCTCAGAGCCCACGTCTTTATGGTGAGAAACCATCGGCTGGTTCGGTTGACCCCTGTACCATCATCACCAAGGGTGAGGCCATTGGTACATTCTATGGCTTCAAGTGGGCAGGTGTAGAGAAGAACGCTGACGGACATTTTGTTGATATGTACTACAAGGCTGATGGCACAAAGACCGCTGATCCTAACAAGGATACTGACCGCTTCGTGCTCGGACACGCTAACCCCGATGTAACCATAGGTTGGAACAACGCCATCACATACAAGAACTGGGAATTCAACGCCTTCTTCAATGGTGCCTTTGGTGCTAAGCGTTTGAACCTTGTGCGTTACTCAATGAACAGCACACCTGGTGCTTCACCTTTTGTTACTGATAAAGACTACTTCTCACAGGTTGGTATAACCATGCCTACTTATGGTAAGGGCAAGAGCTATGGCAACTCGTCTAAGTGGCTTGAGAACGCCGACTACTTCCGTTGCGAGAACATCAGCGTAGCTTACACACTGCCTCGCTCAATGATGAAGTTTGCCGATGTACGTCTCTCTTTCTCGGCTCAGAACCTCTTCACCATCACTGGCTACAAGGGTATCGACCCCGCTGGTATCGCCTTCTCTGATGCAAACGTCGACAACAACAACGGTATCGACATGGGTGCTTATCCTAATCCCCGTACCTTCACCTTCGGCGTACGCTTGAGCTTCTAAAAATCAAAATCATTCATTACAAAAAAAACGAAACAATATGAAATCTAAGATATTTTATGCTTGCCTGTTCGCTGCATCGGTGCTTACTTCTTGTAGCGATTTCCTTGAGGAGAACCCCAAGGGCGTATTGTCAGGCGATGTTTATTTCTCAGCTGTACAAGACTTTGACCTGGCAACTAACTCTCTTTACGAGAAAATTAACCAAACACAGTCGTGGACGAATCCCATGTACCCACAGTGGCAAGGCGACGATATGACAGCTAACCCTGCATCAAACAAGCAAGCTGTGGCTGCCCTCGACGCCTTCGGTTCAGATGGTGGTAACAAGGGCGTTACCGATGCCTGGAACCTGCACTATAACATGATTAAGGCTGCCAACTTTATCATTGATGGTGCTGCAAAGACCACACTGGCAAAAGAAACTTATGCTGAGGCGCTGGGCAACGCTCTCTACTGGCGTGCTTATGGCTACTTCTACCTCGTGCGCGTGTTTGGTCCTGTGCCACTAATCTTGAAGACCGCTTCAACAACAGAGATTGCTAACGAGCTGCAAACCATGGCTCCCTCAAGCGTTGACGCTGTTTATTCACAGATTGTAAAAGACTTGCAAGAAGCCGAGAACCTGTTGCCTACCTCTTACTCAGAGGCTCCGCGTCATCACGATGGCATCGACGCTTGGATTACCAAGCAGGCTTCACAGGCTACGCTCTCGGCCGTGTATATGGCGATGGCTGGCTATCCACTGAACAAGGGTACCGAATATTATAAGCTTGCTGCTGATAAGGCTAAGCAGGTGATTGATAACAACGGTACATACGGTTTCTATGTAGACCCCGTTTGGAGCCATGTTTACTCAATGGGCCACAACTATAACAAGGAAACACTCGTGGGTATTGACAACAACTGGAACTGTGGTTCTTGGGATCACGACTCGGAGCTCACTTCTTGTAACCGTTTCGAGAGCCTCGGCGATGGTGGTTGGGGCGACTCTTTGGGTGAGATTGCTTTCTGGAAGCGCTTCCCCGAAGGACCTCGTAAAGACGCTATCTATGCTCCTAAAATCACCTTCCAGAAAGATGCTACCATCACTGGTATGTGCGACTGGTGGGAACTCAACGATAAGGGCGAAAAGAAGGTGGCCGAATATCACCCCATGTTCTCTGTCTATACTGTAAACTGTATTGAAGGCAACGCATGGGTACAGCTGGAAGAACCTTACGATTACACCAAGCCTAACTATATGAACATGACCAACGGTCGTCGTCATCGCCTCGTACGCTACTCAGAGGTGCTGCTGTGGTATGCTGAGAGCGCTGCTCGCTCGGGTGCTGCTGACCTTACCTTCGCTAAGAAGTGCCTGAAGGATGTTCGCAAGCGTGCCGTTACCGACTATATGAACGTTACCTTGAGCAATGGTACAAAGGTTAACATCGACGCCATGAACGCCGATCAGTTGGCCGAGGCTTGCTACATCGAACACGGATGGGAGGTTGCTGGACAGTGGACACAGATGGTTACTCGCCGCGCCGATGAGCTGCGTATGAACGAGCTGAAGAAGAACTTCGACTATCGCGTTCAGAACCCCGAAATCGTTGTGCACGTTGATGCCAATGGTAAGGAGTATAAGGCTAAGGAGAGTGTAGCCATTAGCAATACCAACTGGGTTGAAGGCATTACCATCTACTGTCCTTATCCTACTGATGAGGTTGAAAAGAATCCTAACCTGAAGAGATAGAAGAGATAATAATTATCATTTTTTGAAGCAACAATTATGATAGACCACTTTTCATAGGCAATCTATTCATATCATGCCCATGGGGGTGCCACATAGTGGGCGCCCCCTTTTGGCTTTTCTTACATTTGTGAACAATTCTCATTAGCAGCTACAATCGTTCTTTAACAACAACGACCCTCTCATTTCTCGCTCTTCATAATAAGACAACAAGATAATCATATAACAAAAACCAACATTATGCAAACCACCCATTCGCACCTGGCCATAGTAGCCTTACAGATGGTGCCCCTCTCGCTCTTTGCCCAAGACGCGGCCGACCGTCCCAACATTCTTTTTATAATGTGCGACGACATGGGATACGGCGATATTGCTTGCTATGGTCAGCCCTTCATCAACACCCCTTGCCTGGACCAGATGGCACGCGAAGGAATGCGCTTCACGCAAGCCTATGCTGGCTCTCCCGTGTCGGCACCATCACGCGCTACGCTCATGACAGGTCAGCACACAGGCCACACTCATGTGCGTGGAAACAAAGAATATTGGCGTGGTGTTCCCATGGTAAAATATGGCGAAAACGAAGATTACACCATCGTGGGACAAGAGCCCTACGACCCGCAACATAAAATTCTGCCAGAGATGCTCAAAGACCAAGGCTACACAACAGGACTCTTCGGCAAATGGGCAGGCGGATACGAAGGTTCAGCCTCCACACCCGACAAGCGCGGCGTAGACGAGTTTTACGGCTACATTTGTCAGTTTCAAGCACATCTCTACTATCCCAACTTCCTAAACCGCTTCAGCAAGGCGTTGGGCGACACAGTCGTGGTGCGCGAGGTCTTGGAGCAGAACATACAGCACCCCATGTTTGGCAAAGAGTATTTCAAGCGACAGCAATACTCGGCACATATAATACACGACAAGGCGTTGCAATGGCTCGACCGTCAGGATGCCTCTCAACCCTTTGTTGGTTTCCTGACCTACACCTTGCCACACGCCGAGCTCGCACAGCCGGACGACACACTTTTGGAGAGCTACAAGAAAAAGTTCTTTAACGACAAAACATGGGGCGGTTGGGAAGACTCGCGTTACAACTCTGTAACCCACACCCATGCCCATTTTGCTGCCATGATAACCCGTCTTGACCAATATGTGGGCGAGATCTTCGACAAGCTTCGCGAGAAGGGGCTTGACAAGAACACCATCGTCTTCTTTACCTCCGACAATGGTCCTCACGAAGAGGGAGGTGCTGACCCCGAATTCTTCGGACGCGACGGCAAGCTGAAGGGATTGAAGCGTCAATGTTACGAGGGCGGCATACGCATTCCATTCATTGCGTGGTGGCCTGGTCACATCAAGGCCTCGTCGGTCAACGACACACCCTTTGCATTCTACGACATCATGCCTACGTTCTGCGACCTTGTGGGCATAAAGCAGTTTGCAAAGCGTTACATCAACAAGCGCTTGCCTGGCGATGGCTTCGACGGCATTTCTATAGCTCCTACACTCATTGGCAACGACGCCGCTCAGAAGCACCGCGACTATCTATATTGGGAGTTTCATGAAACCGACCAGATTGGTGTGCGCATGGGCAACTGGAAACTGGTTGTTGAGAAAGGTCAGCCCCATCTCTTCAACCTCGTCACCGACCTTCACGAAGATCACGACGTAGCCTCCAGCCATCCCGACATTCTGTCGAAAATGCTTGACGTCATAAAGAAGGAACACACACCAAGCGCCGACTTTGTGGTAACTCTTCCTTCATACTGAAAAAACTTGAAAACACAGAAACGGAAAACCTTATGTTTTCTTTCGCTGAATGTGTAGGCTGCAGACAGACAACTACAAACGGATAAGGAACAAGCTTATGGCAGAGGCAAAGGCCCTGACCATAAGCTTGTTCCTTTATTTATGGTTGTCATATAAAAATTGTCTGTTCAGCATGAAACGAGCCAAAGAACGCAAGATAAACGATGAATGATAAGCGAACAAAAAACTAATAAAAAACAAAAAAAGAAAAATAAAATCGTTCGTTTCATGGTTTTTCCTTAACTTTGTAGAATAGTATTAGTTTAAACCAAGGTCTATGGAAAAGAAATTGGAATTTACAACTTTAGAAAAAGAACAGATCATAGATATTGCCAAGAGACTGAAAGACACCATTGGCAAGACTCTATATCTCGATGATGAGACAAAAATAATGTCGCTCATGAAAGCTACGCTTGATGAGGGCAAGCTACATAGAGACGTGTTTGGGTTAAACCCATTGCTGTTTGGTTTTCAAACGGCTGAGCTTGCCGTGAACGAGATTGGCTTGAAACGAGATGCCGTAATTGCCACATTGCTCTACGGCATGGTCATAAACGGACATCTAAGCATAGAACAAACAGGAGCAATGTTTGGAGAGAGTGTGCGCCTCATAATTCACGGACTGGTGCGCATTCATGAGCTCTACAGCAAGAACCCTGTTATTGAAAGCGAGAATTTCAGAAACCTGTTGCTCTCCTTTGCCGAGGACATGCGCGTTATTCTTATAATGATTGCTGACCGCGTGAATCTCATGCGACAGATTCGGGACACAGAGAACGAAGAAGCAAAAATGGAGGTGAGCCAAGAGGCTAGTTACCTTTATGCCCCACTCGCTCACAAGCTCGGTCTGTATAAGCTGAAGAGTGAGCTCGAAGATCTCAGTTTGAAGTATCTTGAGCACGATGCCTACTACATGATTAAAGACAAGCTCAACGCCACGAAACAGGCTCGCGACGCTTATATAGAGCAGTTTATTGGCCCTATACAGGCAGAGCTGGAAAAAGCTGGCCTGAAGTTTCACATGAAAGGCCGCACCAAGAGCATTCACTCTATCTGGCAGAAGATGAAGAAGCAACGTTGCGAGTTTGAAGGCATCTACGACCTCTTCGCCATACGCATAATTCTCGACTCGCCATTGGAGAAAGAGAAAATGCAATGTTGGCAAGTCTACTCTATTGTGACCGACATGTACCAGCCTAACCCCAAGCGTCTGCGCGACTGGCTCTCCGTGCCGAAATCGAACGGCTACGAGAGCTTGCACATAACCGTACTAGGACCACAGAAAAAATGGGTGGAGGTGCAGATTCGTACCGAGCGCATGGACGAGATCGCGGAACGTGGACTGGCAGCCCATTGGCGTTACAAGGGTATTAAGGGTGAAAGCGGCATTGACGAGTGGCTTAACAACATACGCACAGCTCTAGAAGCCAACGACGACCTGCAGCTCATGGACCAATTTAAGATGGAACTCTATGAGGACGAGGTGTTTGTGTTCACACCCAAGGGTGACCTGCTGAAATTTCCTAAGGGAGCGACCGTGCTCGATTTTGCTTACCACATCCACTCGGGCGTGGGAAACAAATGTGTTGGCGGACGCATAAACGGGCGCATTGTGCCTGTGCGCGAGAAGCTACACTCGGGCGACACCATCGAGATTCTTACGCAGAGCACGCAGAAGCCGAAGCTCGACTGGCTTAATATTGTTCAGACAAGTCGTGCCAAGGCGAAGATAAAATTGGCTCTTAAGGAGACACAGGTCAAGGACGGACTGTTTGCCAAGGAGACACTAGCCCGCAAGATGAAGAACCGCAAGATTGAGCTTGAAGACAGCACCATGCAACACCTCATAAAGAAGTTGGGTTTCAAGGAGGTATCCGACTTCTACAAGCAGATTGCCGACGAGAAGCTCGACGTGAACGCCGTCATTGACCAGTATGTGGAGATTAGAGATCACGACAACGCCAACACGAACGGTCCTGTGAGGTCGGCAGACGAATTTAACTACGAGAATCCCGATGATGCCATTGCTAAGGGCAACGACGATGTGCTCGTGATAGACAGTAACCTTAAAGGAATCGACTATTCGCTTGCCAAATGTTGTCATCCCATCTATGGAGACCCCATATTTGGATTTGTGACCATAAACGGCGGAATAAAGATTCATTGTGAAAACTGTCCTAACGCCACGGAGCTGCGTAAGCGCTTCGGCTACCGCATAGTGAAAGCACGTTGGAGCGGCAAGGGCTCATCTCAATATGCCATAACCATACGCATAATAGGCAATGACGACCTTGGTATCGTGAACAACGTAACAAGCATTATCTCCAAGGAAGAAAAAATTGTCATGAGGTCCATAAACATAGACACCAAGGACGGTTTGTTTAGCGGTAACCTCGTGGTGCTGCTTGACGACACGTCACGCCTGGAGCAATTGCTGAAGAAGCTACGCATGGTGAAGGGTGTAAAGCAGGTTTCACGTCTATAGAGTGACAGAACCAAGCAAGCAGAAACAGCTTTAGCGCACAAGTGATAATTTGCTAAAAAACAGAAAGAAAATGAAAACTATAAAATGGGGGTTTATAGGTTGTGGCGAGGTTACAGAGAAGAAGTCGGGACCAGCGTTTAACGAGGTCGAAGGTTCGTCGGTTGTTGCAGTAATGAGCCGAAGCAAAGACAAGGCAAAATCGTATGCTGAGCGACACAACATTCCAAAATGGTACACAGACCCACAGGAGCTAATCGATGATCCTGAGGTAAATGCCATATACATTGCCACGCCACCATCGAGTCACGCCACTTTTGCCATCATGGCCATGAAGGCGGGCAAACCCGTGTATGTGGAGAAACCGTTGGCTTCGAGCTATGAAGACTGCGCACGCATAAACCGCATAAGCGAGCAGACGGGCGTGCCTTGTTTCGTGGCCTATTATCGTCGCTATCTGCCCTACTTTCAAAAAATAAAGCAGATAATAAACGAGGGACGCATTGGCAACGTTATGAACGTGCAGATTAAATTCTCCGTTCCACCACGCGACCTCGACTATAACAGCGGGCCTAACCTCCCCTGGCGCTTACAGCCTGACATAGCTGGAGCAGGCTATTTCTATGATCTAGCCCCGCATCAGCTAGATCTCATACAAGATCTTTTCGGCGTGATTGTAAAGGCGCATGGTTATTGTGCTAACAGAGCACACCTCTATAAGGCAGAAGACTCTATAAGCGCATGTTTCCTCTTCGAGAACGGTCTGCCTGGCAGCGGTTCATGGTGCTTCGTTGGACACCAGAGTGCAAAACAAGACTGCATAGAGATTATCGGTGAGAAAGGCACGCTCAGCTTCTCCGTCTATACCTACAACCCCATACGTCTTATAACAACCGAAGGGGCCGTAAGCATAACTGTGCCAAACCCGCCTTATGTGCAACTTCCTATAATCAAATCGGTAATAGAAGATTTGCAAGGCATAGGCGTGTGCCAATGTAGAAGCGTGAGTGCCACACCCGTAAACTGGGTGATGGACCGCATTCTGGGCAAGCTGTAAAAAACTTGTGCAAAACAAGACAAACAATTTAATTAAACTTAAAAAGAAAAAATAAATGAACAAGCTGACGACTGTAATGGTCTTCGTGGCATCTCTTCTGTGCTTTTGCCCTAAAGCCGCGGCACAGACAGAAGAATGCGACTCTGTGCCCAAACGTCGCGGACTGTTCAAGCGCGTGGGGCACAGCCTGTACGAGTTTGTGAAAGAGTTTAGTCGTGTCGATACGGCCTATATTGAACCACAACATTACAATTATACTGTAATGCTCCAAAACACAAACACATACGAGGTTTACCGTCTGACCACCGAGCACGACACGAGCGTTACTTTCGCCCCAAAGCCTTCTGTAAAGCTCGGCCCCTATTTCGGATGGCGTTGGGTTTTCCTTGGCTACACCTTGGACCTCAACAACCTAAGTGCCAGCAAGAAGAAAAAAGAGTTTGACCTCAGTCTCTACAGTTCGCAAATAGGCATAGACCTCTTCTATCGAAAGACGGGCAACGATTATCGCATTCGCCGCATGACCCTGTCTGGCGACATCGACACATCGCCCATACGCAACGTCTCTTACGATGGTCTGAACGTAAGTATCAAAGGTTTTAACCTCTATTACATCTTCAACCATCGCAGGTTTTCTTATCCGGCAGCCTTCAGCCAAAGCACCATGCAGAAGCGAAGCTGTGGATCGGCGTTATTGGGAATAGGTTACACGCAACACTCGCTCGATATTGACATTGAGAAACTTAACACCCTTATACATGACCATTTAGGACCAGATGCTTCAAGCATACCTACAGACAGCGAGCTTGGCATGGGAAAGGTCAAATATACAGACATATCTGTGTCTGGAGGCTATGCATACAACTTTGCCTTCGCTCCACAATGGCTCTTTGCCACATCGCTTTCCTTAGCCTTGGGCTACAAGAAAACCATGGGTGAGGGAGAGAAGTCGGAATTTAATTTCAAAAATTTTGACATTCACAACTTCAATCTCGATGGTGTGGGACGCTTCGGAATAGTGTGGAACAACAACCGATGGTACGCTGGAGCTAGCACCATCTTACACTCTTACAACTACAGCAAGAAGCGGTTTTCTACAAACAACTTCTTTGGAAACCTCAACATTTATGTAGGCTTCAATTTCTGTAAACGATAAAAATTAACGAAACATAAAATCATTTTCTTAAATATAAACCATTTTTGCCAATATGAAAAAAGCAATTTTACTTTTCGCTTTCGCAGCGTTATCTCTACAAAACATAAACGCAACAAAACGAATATATACAAAGACCGACAGCATAAGAGCCGAGAAGATAATGAAGCAAGCATCCAGTCAACCTGCTGGAACAAACACCATCGTCTACATTGGCCGCCAGCTCCTCGGCGTGCCTTATGTGGCACAAACGCTGGAGAAAGGCAAGACAGAAAAACTCGTCATAAACACCATGCAGCTCGACTGCACAACGTTCGTTGAAAACGTGCTTGCCATGTATCTGTGCGTACAGAACAAGACAACACGTTTCGCCGACTTCTGCTCTAACATACAAAAGATAAGATATGCTGGCGGAAAGGTGTCTTATCCATCACGTCTACACTATTTCTCTACATGGATTGAGGACAACACAAAGAAAGGGATAGTTCAGGAACAGCAAGCCCCAAACCCACCCTTCACGGCAAAACAAACCATCATGGCCAACTTCATGAGCACCCATGCCGACCGCTATCCCATGCTCAAAGGCAACGCGCAATATATAAAGGAAATAGCGAAAGCAGAGAAGGCGGTTAGCGGAAAAACCGTGCGTTACATCCCTACATCCATGCTTAACAAGCCGAAGCAGCTGCGCAAGGTGGTTAAGGACGGCGACATTCTGGCCCTTGTGACAAAGAAAACCGGCCTGGAAATATCTCATGTAGGTTACGCCGTGTGGCACAAGGACGGACAGCTTCATCTAATGAACGCCTCGTCGCTCGACCATAAGGTCATTGACGACAAACAAACGCTCTATGCGTACATGAAGAAGCATCCGTCAAACCTCGGTATTAGAGTGATTAGAGTGAAATAACAGCATCGTAAGGTTCATTACAAATCAGGACGATATAATACCATTTTCCATAATAAGAAAGAACAAAACACAAGTGAAATTATGATAAACATAAAATTTGCAGCAGCCATGCTTTTGCTCGCTTCCTCTTTAAGCGCAACCGCCCAAAGAAGGAGCAAGAAGGTTGCACCAAAGCCAATGACAGCTGAAGCCATACAGAAAGAGAAACAAAACAAACTTTTTGAGGAGATGCTCGATAACACACAACGTCTGTTTGTGGTCGACAGCGTGGTCGTGGACAAGACACAGGCCCTCAGCACAATAGCGCTCACACCTGATCTTGGGAAGATTGTACCCTACAACAGCTTCTTCCACGACAAGACCTTGCCCGAAACATACGTCTATGTCAACGGCTTCGAAAACAAATGTTATTATGCAGAAACCGATACCACAGGAACTTCAAAACTCTATTGTCGGGAGAAGCTCAACTCTATATGGAGCGCGCCACAGTTGATAAAAGGCTTGGGAGCAGACATGAAACACATCAACTATCCGTTCATGACATCAGACGGCGAGACCTTCTTCTTTGCAGCTAAAGCCGACGACGGATTGGGAGGCTATGACATCTTCATGACACGTTACGATCCGGATGAAGGAAAATTTCTTCAGCCAGAGAATGTGGGACTGCCAATCAACTCGCATAGCGACGACTACCTGTATGTTGAGGACGACGTGAACAGTTTTGCTTGGTTCGCAACAACGCGCCGACAGCCCGAGGGCAAAGTGTGCATTTACACCATCAAACTGGCAAAGAACCGCGAAAACTATGATGCTGACAACTATGACGAAAAAGCGCTCAAGCAGCTGGCTCAGCTCACACACATACGCGACACATGGTCCTCGCCGCAAAAGCGCAATGAAGCTTTGAAACAGCTCAAGACGATGCGCATATCTGCAAACGCCGCCACACACGCTACAGAACAGACGTTCATCGTGAACGACGAGCTTGCTTACAACGATGCTGACAGCTTCAAAAGCGAAGAGAGCAAACAGCTCTATGCACAGCTGCTTGCAGAACGCGACAAGCTTAACAACATTAACAAAGCACTCGATGAACAACGCATGAGCTTCAGAAAGGTTAACGGCACAAGCAAAGTGCAGCTCACACAGACCATAATGGCCAATGAGCGGGCACAGCAGACGGCTATAAACAACATCATCAGTCTAACAAAAAAGATAAGAAACATTGAAAACAACCAATAATAACTAACAACTTTATTAACACACTATGGAAAAATTTTTTGCCGAATCAGAACTGATTATCAATAATGATGGAAGCATCTTCCATCTACATGTCACACCCGAACATCTTGCCGACAAGGTGATACTGGTCGGCGACCCTGGACGTGTGGCCCTCGTAGCTTCTCATTTCGACACCAAAGAGTGCGACATCGAAAGCCGTGAGTTTCACACCATAACAGGCACATACAAAGAGAAGCGCATAACCGTTATATCTACAGGCATAGGATGCGACAACATAGACATTGTGATGAACGAGATTGACGCCATGGCAAATATCGACTTCAAGACACGCACATTAAAACCCGAGCTTCGTCAGCTCGATATCGTGCGCATAGGAACCTGTGGTGGATTGCAGCCGTTCACACCCGAAGGCACATTCATCTGCTCAGAAATATCGGTTGGCTTCGATGGTCTGCTCAATTTCTATGCCGGACGCAACGCCGTGTGTGACCTGCCCTTTGAACGCGCCCTTCTCAACCATCTTGGCTGGAGCGGCAACATGTGCATGCCGGCACCTTATGTCATACATGCCGACGAGGAGATGGTGGAGCGCATAGCTCAGAAAGACATGGTGCGCGGTGTGACCGTGGCATGTGGAGGCTTCTTCGGACCTCAGGGCCGTCAGCTCCGTGTGCCTCTCACAGACCCTCACCAGAATGAAAAGATAGAAAACTTCGAGTATCAAGGCCATCGCATAACCAACTTTGAGATGGAGAGCTCAGCCCTTGCAGGCTTGGCACGCCTTATGGGCCATCGAGCCACAACAGCTTGCATGGTAATAGCCAACCGTCGTGCAGGAAAGGCCGACACAAGCTACAAGAACCATATCGATGATCTCATAAAACTGGTGCTTGACCGCATCTAAAACCCTTATAAATGAACATTCACTTATCATCTGATACAATATGTGCCGTTGCCACCGCCTCTGGCGGTGCCATCGGCATTGTTCGTGTTTCCGGACCACAGGCCATAACCATAACCGACCGCATCTTCGTACCCGCCACAAGCCGCGATGGAAAGCAAGGCAAAAAGCTCGAAGAACGAAAAGCTTACACCCTCGCCTTTGGCAATATTATAGGTTCGGAAGGACAGACCGTTGACGAGGTGCTCGTAAGCATTTTTCACGCCCCTCACTCTTACACAGGCGAACACTCTGTAGAGATATCGTGCCACGGCTCAGCCTACATTCTTCAGCAAGTCATGCAACTGCTCATTCAGAACGGATGCAGGGCAGCAGGCCCAGGCGAATACACGCAACGAGCGTTTCTCAACGGCAAGATGGACCTGTCGCAAGCCGAGGCGGTGGCAGACCTTATAGCCTCTAACACAGCCGCCTCTCATCGCATGGCCATGAACCAGATGCGAGGATCTTTCAGCAAAGAGTTGTCTGCCTTGCGCGACAAGCTCTTGCACCTTACCTCACTAATGGAGCTTGAGCTCGACTTCTCCGACCATGAAGACCTCGAGTTTGCCGACCGTGCAGAGCTCGTGACCATTGCCGACAAGATAGAGCACGTCATCAACCGCTTGATTAGCTCTTTCAAGCAAGGCAACGCCATAAAAAACGGCGTACCCGTGGCCATTATCGGCGAGACAAATGCAGGCAAATCGACACTCCTCAATCTTCTTGTGGGCGAAGAGAGAGCCATTGTGAGCGACATTCACGGCACCACACGCGATGTCATAGAAGACACCGTGACCATTGACGGTAAACTGTTTCGTTTCATAGACACAGCAGGCATAAGAGACACAGACGATAAGATAGAAAGCATAGGCATAGAACGCACCATAAAGAAGACACAACAGGCTGAGATAGTGCTTCTTCTTCTCGATGCCACATGTGCTGATAAACAACTACAGGAACTCGCCCCAAGAGTTGTTCCCTTGTGCAAAGACAAGACCCTCATTCTTGTTTATAACAAGTGTGACCTTATCGCAACGTCATCTGCCGTTCCTGTGTCCTCTACCCTCTCAGATTTCTCATCACAAGAGCTTTTAACATCAGAAATGTCTTCAACGATAAAGCGCTTAAGCATATCAGCCAAGACAGGAGCAGGTATAGAAGAGTTGCGAAAACTGTTAAGCCAATCATTCTCTTCAGCCACCGAATCGGAGGACGACGTGATTGTGAGCAACATACGTCACATAGAGGCGCTTCGTGCCGCACATGCCGACATCGTTCGTGTGCTTGACGGCTTACGCTCATCCCTCCCCACCGACCTTGTGAGTCAGGACCTCCGCAGCTGTCTTTATCATCTCGGCGAGATCACAGGTGGTGAGATACAGACCGACGAGGTGTTAGGAAACATTTTCAGTCACTTTTGCGTGGGGAAGTGAAATGCGTAGAAAAGGGCTAAAAAAGATACTTGAAAAAAAGTAGGAAAGTAGGACTAAAAAGCACTGAATATCAGATAACTAAGGAGATAAAACCCTTACATTTTAGCCCGGCTTTCATATGGCTCCAAACTATGATAAATAACTGACATTCGTTGGTTACATATAGTGCATCGACAAGTTCAAAAATGACGGCAACTACGATGCACTCCTTACAGAGGCTAAGGAATACGACCAAGGTGATGCTCCTGACCTCTCCAAAATCAATCTCTCTCAAACTAAATACCGTGGCGATGATCTCCTTGTTGAAGATGAGCATTATGCTGTTGCATATAATCCAACAGTTGGAGGCACATACGATGGGATGCGCAAGGTAAGCGCAGAGAAAATCAAGGATAACATCATCCGCTACGGTCTCCCAGAGTATGCAACAGACGACGTAAAGGAAATTGCCAAGCAAATGGAAAGAGAAGAGGTTGTTACTCAGGAAGAAGAGCAACATTACCATCGAGGACGATAATTCATCCCATTCAATTAAAGACAGTCACTTTGTTGGCTGTTTTTTTGTTGCAATAAATATGGGGAATTACTTTTCAAGCAGTATTGTACGAACAGCAAGAAAATGAGCATGAAACAGATAGAAACACTCGTCTTTGATTATGGAGGTGTCATCGTGAACATTGATGATGCTTCTGTTGTAAAAGCCATGGAGAGCCTTGGCGTTACGGCGTTCAAGCGACTAATCCATGTCCGCAAGATCAAGCGACTGATGCACCAATATATTAATGGTCTGGTAACGGAAGCTGAAACTTTGCAAGAGATGCTGAGCCTTTGCCGCAAAGGAACCTCAACTGAGGATATTGAGAAAGTCCTGAAAGAGCTGTGTGGCAATCTGCCTGTGGAAAGACTGGAGGCATTGGTCAAGCTACGGAAGCGATACAAGGTCTATCTGCTCAGCAACATCAACGACACGCTTTGGCAGAAATCAGTTAGTCAGATGAATCAGCTGGGATATTCTACAGACGAGCTGTTTGATGAAGTCTTCCTCTCATACGCCATGCGGAAAGAGAAGCCATCCGTCAAAATCTATGAAGAGATAACGCAGCAGACAGGGTTGAATCCTGCCACCACCCTCTATTTCGATGACTGTGCTGAGAATGCCGAAGCAGGTAAGCGTTTCGGTTTTCAGAGCGTACTGGTAAAGACCAATCATCTGGAAGAACATCAGGAATGGCAAGAAATTAACAAAAATATAGTGTAAAAGAATAGGTATGAACACATTACATAGTTGCCTCACCTACTATCTCCTTGCCATCAATGCAGTTACATTTATCACATACGGCATTGACAAATCCAAGGCCAAGAAAGCCAAGTGGCGCATTTCCGAAGCCACGCTTTTGTTGCTGGCTGTACTTGGAGGAAGCATCGGGGCATGGATGGGAATGAAAGTCTGGCACCATAAGACGATGCACAAGAAATTCAAATACGGCATTCCTGCTATTCTGCTTATACAGATTGCGCTGATGGCGTATTTACACATGAATCTTTGGAAACAAATAGTTTGAAGAAAATTATGGCAATGACAATTGATACAACAAACCTCTGTTCGCATCTTCAAAAAAAGTTGTTTGAACCTGAGGGAATATATTATCCTATCTGGCAAGCCATGCAGAATGATAAGGAGTTGACAGCCGTAGTTCGCTCACGACAGCTTCATATTTATCGTAATGGTAAAAAGATTCTCATTCTCGCTGGCAAGGCTCAGCCTAAGATTATCAGAGAGGATAAATTGAATGAATTGATTAACAAAACAACATAAATGATTAAGAAAGAAGAAGTTATATCTTTTGTGTGGCAGCATATTCTGCTGCTCGTTTCGCTCTATGTAATGACTTTCGGAGTTGCTGCATGTGTGCGAAGTCAGTTAGGTTCAAGCGTTATTTCCACCATCCCTTATGTGATGGCTTCAGCTGGAACAATGCTTGACTACATTCCCCGATGGACTATCGGTGGCTACACCATCATGATGAACGCCATCTTCGTGGTGCTGCAGATCATGATTCTGAGAAGAAACTTCGAGTGGGTGCAACTCTTCCAGCTCGTCATCGGCTTTTTCTTCGGAATGCTCATAGACCTCAACATGGTGCTTACGGAGTGGATGGTTTCAGAAAATATTCTGGTCAATGCCCTTGTGCAGATAGCCGGTTGCACCATCCTTGGTTTCGGAATCGCCATGGAGGTGACGTGCGGCTCAGTAACTATGCCTGGCGAGGGCATTTCCATTGCCATTCACAAGGTTACCGGCTGGCCGTTCCCTAAAGCCAAGATTCGGGTGGACATCACGCTCGTGGTCTTAGCCGTCTTGTTCTGTTTCCTACTTCTCGGTTCATGGAAATGGGAGATTGTGGGCATCGGAACGCTCTTCGCCATGGTCTATGTAGGAGTTACGGTTCGCCTATTCAATAAACATCTTGTGTGGTTCAACCGCCTGCTCCACTATCGCCCAGGCTGCCGCAGATATGTTTACGGACTGGCTCGATATATAAGAAGACAGATATAACATCAAGATTATTTAAGTTCAACGGATAAAAAATAAATGAACATGAATTTTCCAGAAATATATTCAGCAACGGGCGTGATGGAGCAGATCCAGAAGATCGGCTTCCTCCCCCCCTCCTTGATAGCGGCATTGAAGGATTCTCTGCCGAAGACATCGTTGCAGAGGATTGTAACATTTCCTGAAGGCGGTTGGGACTCGCCATTATGGAAATGGAAGGTTGCGATTAAGCGAGAGCAAAGCCAAGCTTGCTTGAGCTTTGCCGAGCGTGAGCAAGCTCGACGAAGTCAAAGGAGAGATTGTTCAGGAAATGCCGTGTATATACGGAAAGTTCTTCAACAAGAAAGCAGGATTCATCAGCGAGGAATGGTTGCCGGATTTCTGCAACTACAGAAGGAGCAAGTTTCCTCGCCCAGATGATGATTCGATAGAAGGAGCCATTCTCTGCACGCTTCAATCTACAGGCAGTCTCATCACGAGAGAACTTCGGGCAGCCTGCGGTTTCACGGAAAACCGACGCACGAAGCAAGAGCAGAGTGAAGCTTGCTTCAACTCTGCCTTGCAAGAAGGAGGAAGACCGAAGGTCAAGGGAATGAGAAGCAAGTTTGACGGTTATCTCACACGACTGGAAATGGCGACTTACATCGTGACCGAGGATTTCATCTATCCTCGTGACAAGCACAATCACGAATATGGCTGGGGTTGGTCGCTGCTCAATACTCCCGAAGATCTCTATGGCAGGGAGGCTTGCCAATGCAACCGAACTCCCCTAGAATCTTATCAGAGGATTTTCGAACATCTGAAAGAAATCCTGCCTGATGCTTCGGATAAACAGATTCAAAAAATAATTGGATGAAAATGACATCACTTCAAGAAAGACTGTTCGCCATGCAGGATAAGCAGTATGCTGCTTTCCAAGCCAAACTGACACCGGGAGTGCCAGTGGAGAGTTTCATAGGCATTCGTGTGCCTGTGCTTCGCAAGTTCACAAAAGAATTTACAAATGAGGCAAAATGCAAGGAATTCTTGCATCAGCTTCCTCACGAATACTACGACGAGAACATGCTTCACGGACTCCTCATCTCCGAGGTGAAGGACTACGAAGAATGCATTCGTCTTACAGACAGTTTTCTGCCATTCGTGGACAACTGGGCGGTTTGCGACATCATGTCTCCGAAGGTGTTTGCCAGACACAAAGAGGAACTGTTAGCGAAGATCAAGACTTGGAGTAAATCATCACACGTCTATACTTGTCGTTTTGGAATAGAGACACTTATGTCTCATTACCTGGATAAAGACTTCAAGGCGGAATATCTTGAAATTCCTGCATCAGTAAGGAGCGAAGAGTATTATGTAAAGATGATGGTTGCCTGGTTCTTCGCTACCGCTCTTGCCAAGCAATGGGACGCAACGATTCCCTACATCGAACAACACTGCCTTGCTCCCTGGACGCACAGCAAGACCATCCAGAAGGCCATCGAGAGCTACAGAATCACACCCGAGCAGAAAGAATATCTGCGGACATTGAAGGTTTTCGTTAAGCCAAATGAGCAGAGTCAAATTTATTTGAACTCTGCCATGGCGAGAAAACGTGTCACGAAGTGAAAGATAAAATAATTATGACACAAGATACTTCTACATATTACGTTTGGATAGGTGGCTCATGTGATTATGGTCATAAAGAGCGAGCTGGTGGTGCTGCCGTTGTGATTGAGCATAACGGAAGCATCATCAGCCGTGATGTAATCAGCGACTTGCACACCACGGAGTTCCGCATGATGCTAACCCTCATGGTGAAGGTAATGCAGGAAATCCCTGAAAGTTCCGACATTCTCTTCCTGACCAATGCCGCCTATATTCAAAACTTTGACAAGACTCCAACATCAAAGTCGGCTAATCCGGACTTGATTGTTCAATGCATCGAGGAAAAGAAAAGGCACAACTCAGTCGGAGTCAAGATTGTGAAATATCACAAGAGCCCATTGCTGATAGAGACCCATGATAGGGCTACGGAAGCAATGGCTAAGACAAGGAAGGAGTTTCATCAGAAGCTGCAATAGAATTTCTCTTTAAACTTTCAGGCACGATTTGCGTCTAATTATTAGATGATGGCGTTTAAGCACCCATCGCTTTTTAGGTATTATAAATTTTTAATTTGTAGCTTATGAAAAGAATTTTTCGAATATTGATGATTGCCATTTGCTGCATGGTTTCATTCAATAAGGTGGCGAATGCGGGCAACGACAAGCCTATCGCCATTAATGCACTCCCGGTAAAGGCTCAGACCTTACTCAGCAACCATTTCAACAATCAGAAGGTGATGCTTGCTACCATTGAGACGGGGGTTATCAACAAGAGCTATGATGTGGTTCTACAGAACGGAACCAAGCTGGAATTTGATAAAAAAGGAAATCTTACAGAGATAGACTGCAAGCAGGGAATCGTGCCAGCTCTGTTGATTCCGCAGGCCATCAGAAACTACCTGAAGGAGAATTATCCAGCGCAAGCGGTAAAGAAGATTGAAATGAACAAGAATGAATACGAGGTGGAACTGACAAACGGATTGGATTTGACCTTCAACAAGCATTTCCAATTAATAGATATTGACTGATCTGCATTTTGTAAATAGATTTTCCTACATAGGGAGAAAACAACAGATAAATTATATGAATGTTTTAAGTAAAAAGTTACGGAGAATATGAATTATCTCCGTAACTTTTTACATTTTCATCTTATATGTTTTGGGAGCATTTCACTCCAAACCACACGCACAATGTTAATAATCTGCTCTATTTTGCAGTTCCATTGATTTCCCTGCGATATTCAGCAGGAGTAAGATGGATGATCTTCTGAAACTGCTCGAATAGCCGACTGGAAGATTGTGGCAAAGCTCTTGCCAACAGCCTTATTAGGATTTCTCGTAGCACTTTTTGTTGACTAGCTCGTCCCGGCACAGGGATTCCGCCAACTGATGGGTTGGACGCTCGCCCTGGCGATGGCGGTGATGATTTGGAGCGAGATTTTCGGAAAGGAAAACAGATGGATGCATAAATGGTGGTATTCTGCCCTCTTCGGTCTGCTCGGCGGTTTCACCACGATGATTGGCAATGCTGCCGGACCGGTCATGTCAGTCTATCTGCTCTCGATGCGCAAGGAGAAGATGGAATACATCGGCATTAACGCCTGGTTCTTCCTCGTTGTCAATCTGCTGAAAGTTCCTTTCCAAATCTTTGATCCAGTTTGTCACTATACTTTCTGTAGCAATGATGCTCGTATAGGTCATTGAGTAACAGCTCATTTTGGTTATAATACACATGTTTATACCATTTTTTGCTGCTACGCAAAAAGATTTCGCACTATTTTTGTATCTTTGCAGAAAATTAGCTGCATTCGGCAATTTGAAAACAAGTTTTCATTGCGCTCATTTGCATAATCTTTGCACCCGTTAAAAGAATTTAGAAGTAAAATACAATAAAGATCCTATACGGAAATGAATTTAAATATGCACATAACATCACAATCATTCGTTCAGAGTTATCGACGCTTTGAACGGAATAGTTATGTACATAAATCAAGTACATCAGATAACCATTATACCATAGGGCAAGTTGAGTTCGGGAGGTAGGACTCGAACCTACGAAGTCAGCAGACAGCGGATTTTTTCGCAAGCTCAAGGAACTCCAGTCTACCCTCGTTGCCACTGGAGTACTCCCGAATTTTTAAGTGGAGCCTCGTGGATTCGAACCACGTTCTCGGGATTTTCAGTCCCGCGCATACACCAAGTCTGCCAAAGCTCCTTACTGATGTTGCCCCAGATGGAATCGAACCACCTCTTGCAGATCCAGAATCTGCCGCACTACCGTTATGCGATAGGGCAAGTTTGCGGAGGCTAAAGGATTTCTATGAGAATCGCCTGACGCTCGGCATAATCCAAGCAAGCTTGGCTTCTGCTCTCGCTTAAGGCGATTTCGAACCTTCGGAACCTTTCGGTTCGGCACGTTAGCAGTGTGCTGGTTTAAGCCGCTCACCCATACTTCCTTGTTTTGACGATGCAAAGGGAGAAAGGGAGAGTGAAGTCTTTTTTCGTAGCAAGAAAAAAGTTTCAAAAAAGTTGTTTTTAGGGCATTTTTTCCAGGAAAAAGGCTTTAGAGAGTCTCTTTTTCGGCATTTTACGGCTTATGAATGTGTATTCAGAAACTGTTGCAATAACCGTATAGCCACGCTTAGACAACTCAGGATTAGGTATGAAGCCCATATAATGCTCGTCAGAATGCATCACTACTATGCCAATGCCTGTTTTGGCTGACTTCTGAGTTGGGAGATATACTACAGCCGACTGATGCCCTAAACTCACGTAACGGGCAGAATATCCTTCGCCTTCTGCCTGGGACAGGAACCATGTTCAACATTAATCCCATAATAAACAAAATAATTTTTCTCATCGGATAAAACTCCTATTGTTCTTATTAATTTATATACACAAAAAGTGTTACAGTAAAAATGGAATTAATTCGACACAAAAAGAGCCATAGTTTCTACCAAAACCATTTCTTAGACTCATAAAACTCGAAAAGTTTTATTGCATTAACGGTATTTAACGAATAAGGAAAGCCGATAACTTACATTCATTTTGTATTGTCTTCGTTTTGCACTATCTTTGCACACATGAAGAAGATACTTTTCCTACACGGATTCTTCGCCACGGGCAGTTGTCCGATGGCGAGAGCCTTGAAAGAGGCGTTTGAGGGGACGGCGGTGGTGCTGACTCCAGACCTCCCTTTGCACCCCAAGGAGGCATTGAAGGAGATTCGCTCCATCATCGACCGGGAACAACCCGATTTGCTTCTGGGCAACAGCTGTGGCTCTTTCCTCGCTCAGATGCTGGCTCCGGTGGTGGGCATTCCTGCCCTGCTCGGCAATCCGTATTTCATGATGACGGAGTTTCTGAAGGAGCGAATCGGCGAGCATGAATACAAGGCACCGAGAAGGGACGGAAATCAGCGGCTGGTGATTGACGAGGCGCTGATTGAGGAGTTTGCGGAGCTGGAAGCCGTGCAGTTTGACCATTGCAACCCCTATTATAAGGATCGTGTGTGGGGACTTTTTGGTGAACAGGACACCCTGGCTCACTTCTCCCCTCTCTTCCTGGAGCACTACAATCAAGCCTTCCATTTCCCTGGCGGTCATACGCCTACAGAGCAGGAGGTAAAGACATGGTACGCTCCCCTTGCCCAGAAAATGCTGATGGAGTTTTCAGTAAACTTTTAATCGTTTCACAGAAATAGATAAATAATTATGGAGACATTCAATAATGTAATAAACAGTGGCCAGCTTGTTCTGGTCGATTTCTTTGCTACATGGTGCCAACCTTGCAAGGCGATGCACCCCATTCTGGAGCAGGTGAAGAGTGTATTGGGCGACCGCATCCGAATCATCAAGGTGGATGTGGACAAGTACGGCGTAACAGCAAGCCAATACCGCATCCAATCCGTGCCTACGCTGATGCTTTTCCGAAACGGAGAAGTATTGTGGCGCACAAGCGGTGTGGTAGATAAAGCCGAACTGCTGGCTACGCTTGATCCATTCTTGACATAATCAAAAATATAAAAGAATAATCTTATGCGCATAATAGGAAACTTACTTTGGTGGCTCTTCGGAGGTCTCGAAGCTGCCATCGGTTATTTCACCGGAAGTCTGGCTCTTGCATGTACTATCATCGGCATTCCCTTTGCGATACAGACATTCAAGATTGGTCTGCTCTGCCTATGGCCTTTTGGTTCTAAGGTGAGAGAAACAAATAGTCCAACAGGTTGCATTCGCATCCCGCTGAATTTACTCTGGCTGATTTTCGGAGGATTGTGGGCTTGCATCATGCATCTGTTCTTCGGCTTTCTCTTATGTATAACCATTATTGGCATTCCTTGGGGAAAACAGCATTTCAAGATGGCTGGGCTTTCGCTCGCACCATTCGGCAAGGATGTGGAGTTGGGATTTTAAAGTAAAACACATTGCGCTGATGGCGTATTTACACATAAATAGATAACAATATAAAGAACGAAGCATATGAAAAGTTTTGCACCAAAGCCGTGGTTTGCACCACAGCCCGTGCTGATTATCGGCACATATAATAAGGATGGAATTGCCAACGCAATGAACGCTGCCTGGGCTGGACAGTGGGACATGAATGAGATTATGATCTCAATGGGAAATCACGTCACCACAGACAACCTGAAGCTTGGCGGCGAGTTTACCGTTGCCTTCGCTACCAAGAAAACCATGGTGGATTCCGATTTCGTGGGCATTGTTTCAGCCAAGAACGACCCGAAGAAGATGGAAAGGACGGGATGGAACATCGAGAAGGCGACTATGGTTAACGCTCCTGTATTCACCGATTTCCCAATGACCCTGGAGTGCCGCATCAAGGAGAAGTACGACGAAAGCGAAACCGGTTATTATCTCGTTGCCGAAATCGTCAATATTCTTGTAGATGAAAAGTATCTGGCAGAAGACGGAAATCCAGACATGGAGAAGATGAAACTGATTGTCTACGACCCTATTCATCATGGCTATATCCAGCTGGGCGAGAAAGTCGGTAACGCATTCTCCGACGGCAAGGCTTTGAAATAAAGGAAATGGAAACAGAAAGAATTTTACTCCGCTATTGGCAGGAATCAGATGCAGAGGCGCTCTTCAAGTACGCATCCGACCCTGATGTTGGACCTCGTGCAGGATGGCCGGCGCATAAGTCTGTTGAGGAAAGTCGGGAGATAATCCGGACATTCTTCCATAATGACACGACATGGGCAATTGTGTTGAAAGAGACAGGCGAGGCTATCGGCTGCATCGGCTACTACACCCATGAAACCAGCAACATCCCTATCGGAGAAAACGACTGCGAGGTGGGCTACTGGGTAGGTAAGCCTTATTGGAACAGAGGAATCTGCACAGAAGCCTTGAAGCTGATGCTCGACTACTGCATCAACGAGAAGCATTTTGAAAACATCTGGGCAGACCATTTCACAGGCAATCCTGCATCAGGAAGAGTCATGGAGAAATGCGGTTTCTCAGACACGGGAATGCTGAACCGATGCAGTCAGCTCGTGGGTGGCGACAAGGATATGGTCAAAGTGTTTAAGTACAAAGGATAAAAATGAGAAAAGAATCAAGAGCAATGGATAGTGAGTGGGCTTTGGAAGTAATGCACAAGGCTCCGCATATAACTGTCAGTTTCATTGACGAAGACGGCAAACCTTACGGCTTACCGCTGTCGCTCGCATCTGATGATGATGTAAACTGGTATTTTCATGGTGCCTTGGAAGGCAAGAAACTGGAGGCAATCAAGGCTCATCCCGAGGTTTGCCTTTCAGCCGTAACCCGTTGTGCGCCTACAGTTGGTCCGAAGGACGGCAGTTTCACCCTGCAATTCAAATCAGCCATCGCATTCGGCAAGGCAGAAATAGTGACCGATGATGCAGAGAAGATTCATGGTCTCCGACTAATCAGCGAGCGTTTCCTTCCTCAACACATGGATGCTTTCGACCAGAGCATCGCCCGTTCCCTATCACGCACGGCTGTAGTTCGCATCACACTTACTGAGCCTCCAACCGGCAAGCGCAAGCAGTATGATAAGGAGGGCGTGGAAATGAAATATGGAAGAATGGAATAACGGACATTAAAACATATCTCAACGAGGAAGGAGCTTGACTGTCAGGGATATAAAGACTGTGTGTTGGCAATATTGCATATAATAACAAAACCGACAGCCGTAATGGGGTGGCAACTGGCAACCATGGCAACCTGTTTTATAAATCCCTACGCGCGCGGGCAGGAAAAATAATAATAATATATTGATTATTATAATATATATAATATATTTATTAGAATATAGTTGCCAGGTTGCCAGGTTGCCATCAATGAACGCATTTCTTTGCCACATGGCAAAATGGAATAAAGAGACAATTGCTCCTTCTATGTTGCATTATAAAACAAAGAATTTATGATTTCACTTCATTACTCATTAAGAACCTTTTAAAAACTCGTCACTTACATGTCGTAAAGATGGCACTTACGATAAATAAACATGGCACTTGCAAAGCGTAAATACGTCACTTGCGAAGCATGATGCTTCACATATGGCTATGACTGTATTGGCTTACAGAAGAGGAATACTGTCATGGTATGATTGTCATATCTCGACTCCATATTTAATCGTTGCTCATAAACGCAGTAATATTTACGTTGATTTAGCTACAAAAATATTACGGAAGACAGCTATAATACAGAAAAAAACAGTAACTTTGTCGTCGGTGGTTACATTATGAAAGTTACATTATGAAAGAAATATTAGAGTTTCTTCGCGATTTGGAGAACAACAACAACCGTGAATGGTTCAACTCGAACAAAGAGCGGTATCAAAAGGTTTTGAAGACATGGTACGCATTCTGCGAAAACCTCATCAAAGAGATTGGACGTTTTGATGAAGACATCGCTCCGCTGACAATCAAAGACTGTACTTATCGCATTTATCGCGACACAAGATTCAGTAAGGACAAGTCGCCATATAAGACCCATTTCGGCGTGTTCATGGCTAAAGGAGGCAAAAAATCGATGCATGCAGGCTATTATCTCCATATAGGAACAGGAGCCGGCACGGAATATCCACATGCCCACATGCTCGCTTCAGGCAACTATTGCTACGACAACAAGGCTGTAAAGATTTTGCGTGAAGACATTAGTGACGAATGGGACACATTCAGCAGAAACATATTAGGTAAAGCCAACAGCATGTTTGTTCCTGACATGGAAGGAGCATTAAAGCGTGTGCCGAGAGAATTTGATTCGAACGCGCCCTATGCCGACTGGATGCGAATGAAGAGCTTTTGTTTGTCTGCCATAACTGACGACAGCTTCTTGCTGGAAGACAATCTTGCCCAACGTGTGGCAGAACTGTTCAGAACGACAAAACCTTTCATCGATTACATAAACCGTGCCGTCGACTTTGTGAAAGAGGAAATGGAAGGATGAACAACTATTTGTAAGTAGGTGTTCAAAAAAAAAGGAATCGCATATATGAATCTTATGAAAAAGGTCATCATTTTCTGATCATGCAGATATTATTAGCAAACGCCAAGATAATGTTCGGCAAGACGAGCAGAAAGCCTGTCTCGGCCCCACTCTTCCAAACGGTGGCCGACACATTGGCTGCGGAAATGGCAAGAATGGACGTGGACGATTTGGCCCGGCAGCTTGATTGCAGCCAAAAGATAGCGGCAGAGAACTGGAAACGCTATCAAAACTTTATGGCAGCAGAGAAGATGCCTGCCCTGCTTGCCTACAACGGGCAGGCATATAAGCATCTGCGGGCCGACAGCTTGAGCGACGGGGCGTTGGAATATGCCCAGAAGCATCTTTGGATAACATGTTTTCTCTATGGTCTGCTTCGCCCCATGGACGGCATCGTGCCCTATCGCATGGAGCATTGCGTCACGCTCGAAGCCACAAGTAACAAGCCCATAAATCAGTTTTGGAAGGACAGGCTGACAGATGTGCTCATAGGAAGCGTGAAAGCTGACGACGGCACACTTCTGCATCTATCCACGGAGGAATATGAACATCTGTTCGACTGGAAGAGGGTATGCAAGGAAGTGAAGGTCATTCAGCCTCTCTTCTATGTGCGCCAGAAAGACGGCAGACTGAAGATGCAGGCTGTGTGGGCAAAGTCGTGCCGTGGAGCAATGGTGCGCTTCATCCTGAACAACCGCCCCGTCACTCATGAGGAGCTTTCAGCTTTCAGCTACGAAGGCTTTGTATTTGCTCCGCAATTGGGCGATGAAAACAATCCGCATTTTGTAAGGGAAAATGTCAAGTAAACATAATATATGAAACTTAACAAGATACATCATGTAGCCGTGATCTGCTCTGACTATGAGCAATCAAAGCAGTTCTATACAGAGGTGCTGGGCTTGAAGATCGTGAGCGAACATTATCGTGAGGAACGCCAATCTTGGAAGGCCGACTGCTGGATGGACGACACATACGTCGTGGAGCTGTTCTCCTTTCCCAACCCTCCTGCCCGTCCTTCCTATCCCGAAGCAGCCGGCCTGCGCCATCTGGCTTTCGAGGTGGACAATCTCGCGGCTGCTGTCTGCGAGCTCGACAGCAAGGGCGTAAAGCATGAGCCGATACGCACGGACGAATATACCGGCAAGCAGTTTGTGTTCTTCAGCGACCCCGACGGTCTGCCGATAGAACTATACGAGAAGTAAAACTAAGGAATCGATGGCCAAAGAAGTGAGGATAAACATCCAGTATTATGACTCGCCATGCGGCAGACTGTTCTTGGCTTCTTTTGCTGATAAACTATGCCTTTGCGATTGGAGCGACAACCCCTTTGCTGAGCGCAACAAACGCCGGCTTGAGAGATATCTGAAAGCCTCTTTCAAGACAGAGACGACCCCTGTCTTGGAAGAGGCCAAAAGACAACTCGACGAATTTTTTGCAGGCAAGCGCAAGGCTTTCGACATACAGATACGTCTGGTGGGTACTGATTTTCAGCAACAAGTGTGGAACGCATTGCTAAACATTCCGTACGGAGCAACAAAGAGCTATAAGGAAATAGCCCAATGCATCGGCAAGTCCAAAGCCGTAAGAGCCGTAGCAGGAGCCATAGGCGCTAACAGCATCAGCATCCTGATCCCTTGTCATCGCGTCATAGGCAGCAACCGTTCCTTGACGGGCTATGCGGGAGGATTGGTGGCCAAGAGAATGTTGCTCGGGATGGAGACGACAGAACATAAATGCTAAACACTTTGGCTAAGCCATCACTTTTAGGTATTGCCCAACTCACAACTAAACAGTATCTTTGCACCATAACAAACAGATAAAAGAACATGACAGAAATGACAACAACTATAATCATTGGACTTCTTGTTCCGCTATTGGGAACTATGCTTGGTTCGGCTTTCGTCTTCTTCATGAAAGACGAGATGTCTGCACGGTTGCAAAAAACATTGTTGGGCTTTGCATCTGGCGTGATGGTGGCGGCGTCAGTATGGTCGTTGCTCATTCCGGCTATGGAGATGGAAGCTGACAGCGGCGCATGGTCTGTAATGCCGGCAGCCGTAGGCTTCCTGTTGGGCATAGGCTTCCTGCTACTTATCGACGAGCTGACGCCACACCTACATATCGGAACCGACAAGCCTGAGGGCATGCGCTCACACCTGTCGAAGACGGCTATGCTGGCCCTTGCCGTAACCATACACAACCTGCCCGAAGGCATGGCCGTTGGCGTGGTGTTTGCGGGAGCGGAAAACGGCGCTCCACACATATCGTTAGCCGCTGCCATTTCCGTGTCATTGGGCATTGCCATTCAGAACATACCAGAAGGCGCCATCATCTCCATGCCCATGCGGGCGGCAGGCAACAGCCGATGGAGATCGTTCGTGTTAGGCTCGCTGAGCGGAGTGGTGGAGCCAATAGGAGCCATTGCCGTACTGTTGCTTGCCTCACTCATTATGCCCGCCCTACCATACATGCTCGCCTTTGCAGCTGGTGCCATGTTCTATGTGGTGGTGGAGGAGCTGATACCTGAAGCCTCAAGCGGCCAGCACAGCAACCTCAGCACCATAGGCTTCGCCATTGGTTTCGTGCTGATGATGGTACTTGATGTGGTGATGGGGTAAAAAAAAGATAATAACAAGAGAAAAATAATAACAAGAGAAAATAATAACAAAACAGAAATTTCACAGCTTTTAGTTAAAGATTATCAACAAATGGCGTTCAAAACACCGAAACAATTACAAAATAGATATCTTTGTGGTGTAAATGACACATCGATTATACATACACCATAATGCCCTTCGTTTATAGTGAGTTGTCCAACCACCCCTTTTGCAGACAACTTATTATTAACGAATGAAATATTTAATGGGCTTAATCATATTATATTTTTTAGGTGCTCTGTCACTATCCTTTTTGTGTTCCGTCCTTGAGGCGGTACTTCTATCCACTCCTATGTCGTTTATCTCGATGAAGGAGACCAGCGGCAATAAGACTGCCACTTTGATGAAACAGTATAAGAACAACGTAGACCGCCCCGTAGGTGCCATTCTTTCGCTCAACACCATTGCCCACACCATCGGTTCGGCAGGTGTCGGCGCGGAGTCGATGAAGCTCTTCGGCGAGGAATACTTCGGATTGATATCAGCCATTCTGACGCTGTTGATTCTTGTGCTTTCAGAAATCATCCCCAAGACCATCGGAGCATCTTATTGGCGTTCGCTCGCCATGCCGTCGACAAAGATCATCCGCGTGCTCATCTTCATCACCTATCCGCTGGTTCTGCTCTCAGAGCTAATCACAAAGGTGTTCACACCGAAGAATCATCAGGCGTCTGTGAGCCGCGAAGAAGTGTCGGCGATGGTGGACGTAGGCACCACGGAGGGCATCTTCCGCGAATCGGAAAGCAAGATCATAAAGAGCTGCATCCGTCTGGCGAGTGTGAAGGCACGCGAGGTGATGACTCCATCCATAGTAGTAGAAACAGCTAACGTGAACCTTACCATCAAGGAGTTTTACGAGCAGCAGACATGGAACTTCTCGCGCATACCGGTATACGACAAGAGCAAGGATTACATCATCGGCTATGTGCTGAAGGACATGGTGCTGAAGGAGTTGTCGGAAGACAAATTCGAGACAAGACTCTCCGACCTCATGCGCCCCATTCTTTCTTTCAACGAGGACGATTCGGTGTATCAGATATGGGAGAAGATGCTGGAGAAGCGCGAGCACATCTCTAACATCCTTGATGAATATGGCTGTCTGCGTGGCGTGGTGTCGATGGAAGACGTCATAGAGACCATGACTGGCGTGGAAATCGTGGATGAGGATGACGTGGCTGTGGACATGCAGGCTTTCGCCAAGGAAAAGTCGCGTAAGATGTCGCAAAGGTAAAACAACAAGACACGGTCGTTATTATGCCTGTTGGTCTCGCCATAATGATAGTTGCCGATGAGGCTGCTTAAGACAAAAAGCCATATCATCACAGCCACAAAGTTTGCTTCATGACAAAGGGAGTTAAATTCAATAATTTTTGTTAAACACAATCATATTTTATTTAATATGTTTATACCTTTGAGCAATTATTTATAATCTAAGGGATAACATTTTTATTAAATTATACAAAAAAATATGAGAAAAGATTCTGAAAGCCCTGTTGTCAGCAACCATAATAAAGTAGGTTTCATAGGATTACTCATAACATTAGGCATCGTGTTCGGAGACATCGGAACATCACCCCTATATGTGATGAAGGCCATTCTCCATACAGGCGAAACCATAAACGAGAGCACCATCTTGGGTGCATTGTCCTGCATCATCTGGACCCTAACCCTACAGACCACCATCAAATATGTATGTGTGGCGCTGCGAGCCGACAACAATGGCGAAGGAGGCATTCTCGCCCTTTACGCCCTGCTGCGCCGACTCAAGAGCAAGTGGATTTACATATTGGCTATTATCGGCGCAAGCACCTTGCTGGCTGACGGAATCATCACCCCAGCCATTACGGTTACCCCAGCCATCGAAGGACTCGAAAGCATCAGTCCCAACCTGCCCGTCATCCCAATTACGCTTGGCATCATCACCATCATCTTCTTCGTGCAACGGTTTGGCACAGAGAACATAGGCAAGTCGTTTGGAGTGTTCATGCTGATATGGTTCCTGCTGCTGGGCGTGGAGGGAACCGTCAGCATCACGTCTTACCCGTTGATACTGAAGGCCTTCAACCCCTATTACGCCATTGTTCTGCTGGCACAATCACCTGAATGGTTCTTGATTCTTGGTGCCGTGTTTCTCTGTACCACCGGTGCAGAGGCTCTTTACTCTGACCTGGGTCATTGCGGCAGAAAGAACATCACCATCAGCTGGGCCTTTGTAAAGACCATGCTCATTCTCAACTATCTGGGACAGGGAGCATGGGTGCTTAACCATGTGCAGACAGCCTCAACCGTGAATCCGTTCTTTGCCATCATGCCGCAGAACATGCTGTTCTTCGCCATCATCATGGCCACGGGTGCGGCAATCGTGGCAAGCCAGGCACTTATCAGCGGCACCTTCTCCATATTGAGCGAAGCCATGAACCTGCACTTCTGGCCGCGTATGCGAATAAAGCATCCTACCCATGTAAAGGGACAGCTCTATATCCCGATGATCAACCTCGCCATGTACATCGGCGTGGTTCTCATCATCCTTCTCTTCCGCGACTCCTCACACATGGAGGCAGCCTACGGACTCGCCATCACCATAACCATGCTGATGACCACCCTTCTGCTCGGTTTCTACCTGCACAGCAAGGGTGTGGCTCGAGTCTTCACTATGTTGTTTATGGGCGCCTACTGCACCATCGAAGCCATCTTTCTGGCAGCCAACCTGTCAAAATTCCTCGCAGGCGGATGGTGTACGATGCTCATTGGCGGGATACTGTTCCTCATTATGTATGTGTGGGTTCGGGCCATAAAGATACGCCGCCATTACATCAGCACCAAACCGCTGGACAACTATTATCAGATTATCTCTGACATAAAGGCCGACGAGAGCATCCCCAAGTATGCTTCCAACCTGGTCTATGTAAACCATGCCAGCAAGGAAGGCACCGTAGATGACAAGCTGCTCTATTCCATAATCAACAAGCAGCCGAAACGTGCCGATCATTACTGGCTTATCAACATGGAGTTTGTAGACACTCCAGACACGCTGGAGTATGGTTGCGAGACATTGATTCCCGACACTCTCTACAGCGTAACCATGCACATAGGCTTCCGCATAGAACCTCGGGTGAGCCTCTATCTGCGCCAGGTGGTGGAAGACCTTGTGGCTGACGGGAAGGTAGATCTGAGAAGCGCCTATCCTTCGCTCCGCAAGAACGGCATTTTCGGCGATTTCCGCTTCATCATCATCCACCGTGTCTATTACCCCGAGAGTTCCGACAACCGGCAACAGAACCTGCTGATGAGCATCTACGCCCTCATCAGCAAGATAGGAATTGATGAGCCAAAGGCATTGGGTCTCGACACATCCATGGTTGTGGTAGAACGTGTGCCGCTAATAATCAATCATCGTAACAACAGCATAAGGCGCATCACCCACATGATGAAAATTTAGTGAGAGTCGATGTTTTGAACGTAATCCACACTACAGGTATGGTCACTGTGAAGGAGATGAGGTCGCTCACAGCCTGACAAATCTCCACTCCAGACAACCAGAAGAAACGAGGGAGGACAAGGATGAGAGGAAGCTATAGATAAAGGCCGAAACACAGGTTCAGTTCATATTTTTATTGTCAAGATATCGTTTATATTGGTGAGATAATTTCTGCTCCTATGCTCACATTTCACCTTCCATGCCTGACACTCTGTGCCTTCTACGGCAAGGTGCAGGGTCTTGACACCATACCTGTGGTTTATGTTGTCGAGAGTGTGCATGAGGTTGTTACGCTCCTTGAGCTTGGGAGAGGTCAGGAAGAGGTCGAGTTGGAGCGGACTATCCTGACTGATGTCGCTCAAGACGACACCCGATTTCTTATACATGATGCCTGGCACATAGATCTGCTCCAGACATCGCAAGGCTGCTGAGGTGATGGCCTGGGTGTCGGATGAGGCTGTGAGAAGGGTTGATGTGGCGGCATTGCCATACTGCTGCAAGTCCTCGCGAAAGCGGTTGCTGCTCACGAACACAGTTATGGTCTTGCAAACGCAGCTCTGGGCCCGCAGCTTGTTGGCACAGCTCGCGGCAAAGGAGGCCACTGACGACTTAAGGTCAGCCATCTCGCTTATCATGTTGCCGAAGCTGCGACTGGTGCAGATAGTCTGTCGGCGGAGCACCTCGCTGGTGTCGATGCACGGAACGCCGTTAAGCTCTAACCAGGTTTGATGGCCAGGCTTGTGAAAACGCGCTTTCACCCACGCCTCGCTCTTGTCGGCAAACTGTAAAGGGGTGCAGATGCCGAGATATTGAAGCTTCTCAAGGGTGCGGCGCCCTATGCCCCACACATCGGCAAGGTCGAATAGCTCAAGGGCCTTGCGACGCTTGGCATCGGTGTCGATCATGCACACGCCGTTGTAGCCCTTATATTGTTTAGCAAACTTGCTGCCCATCTTTGCAAGAGTCTTTGAGGGAGCAATGCCTACGCTCACGGGAATGTCGGTACAGAGCTTTATGCGGTCACGCACACCACGCATGAACGCCACGAGGTCGTGGTGGCGTTCGTAGCCGCTGAGGTCAAGAAACGACTCGTCTATGCTGTAGTTTTCGACATGCTGAACGCTCTTGCGCAACAAGCTTATAACGCGCTTGCTCATGGCTGCATAGAGCTGCATGTTGGTGGAAAAGAGCTGAACGTTGTAACGGCGCACAATGTGCTGAACCTTGAAAATGGGGTCGCCACGATGAAGCCCACACGCCTTGGCTTCGGGTGTGAGCGCCACTATGCAGCCGTCGTTGCTGGAGAGCACACATACAGGCTTGCCTTCAAGCCCTGGGTGAAAAACCTTCTCTACAGAGCAGAAGAACGAGTTGCAGTCGACAAGTGAATACATTTTTTATTGATAAAAGGAATCCAATTCTTATTGATGAAAGGGATCCAATTTTTATTGATGAAAGGAATCCAATTCTTATTGATAAAAGGGATCCGATTTTTATTGATAAAAGGAATCCGATTTTTATTGATAAAAGGAATCCGATGGATCTTTATTAACCAGGCTTATCCCTGATAGAGGTTCTCTAATGAGGTTTGTGTATGATATAACTGACGGTTCCCCAGATGCTGAAGGAATCGTCGGCGGTCACTTTTATCTCAGGATAATCGGGATTGGCAGGTATGAGCCATCCCGTGCCGTCGCGCATCTCGAAACGCTTCAAGGTGTACTCGCCGTTCAGCTCACACACAGCCACCTCGCTTGGCAAGGGGTTGCGATTGCTCTTGTCAACGATGACGATGTCGCCAGAACAGATGCCGGCATCAATCATAGAGTTGCCCTCTACGCGTATGAGGTAAGACGCTTCAGGACAGGGGCATAGCATCTGTAGCAGTTCTATGCTTTGCGCCTTCTCGTCATTGTCGAGGGGCACAGGAAAGCCTGCCACAATGCCTATATCGAACACGTTGATGTTCATGTTCTTAACCATGGTGGCGGGATAGACGGCACCAAGCTTTGAAAGAGACGTTTGCTCAAAGACAGACCGTTCTTGCTCCAAACCCGAAGGCTCTTGCTCAGCTCCAGCCATTTCTTGTGCTATGCATTTTTTTATAAATTCGGTCTTTGGCTCGTGGTCATCAATAAACCGTGCCATCTCGCCCGAAGCTCTGAACGTGTATAAGCGGCTTTGCTCCTTGGCACGAGGTCTTCCTGCTCCAAGCCTTGCACCTCCATGTTCTTTCTTTGTTATATTGTCTGCCATAACGTTACATTATATCTTTAAATATGACTATGCAAATAAATATGACTATGCAAAGATAGCAAAAGATCTTGATAAACGTATTACGTTTTTCAAAAAAATATTTACTTTAACTTTCAGGCTTTATTACCATAAGATACAAACAGGCGTGGTAAGTTGTTATTTTCCAACACAGAAATTATAATAATTGCAGATTTTTGTTTACTTTTGCAGATAGAAAGAGTTATAGATTCAAGCAACAAGAAATTATGCCATTAAGAATTCCAGACAAACTGCCCGCGATAGACATCCTGAAGAAAGAAAATATCTTCGTAATGGACGACACGCGAGCCATGACACAGGATATACGCCCACTGAAAATTGTGATTCTGAACCTCATGCCGCTGAAAATAACGACAGAGACGGATCTCATTCGACTGCTGTCTAACACGCCGCTACAGATAGGAATAGACTTCATGAAGCTCAAAAGCCACACGCCAAAGAACACACCTATAGAACACATGATGATGTTCTACCGCGATTTTGAGGAGATGAAAGACGAGAAGTTTGACGGCATGATCGTGACGGGAGCGCCCATTGAGCTATACAACTATGAAGACGTGACCTATTGGGACGAGATCACGCAGATCTTCAGTTGGGCACGAACACACGTCACTAGCACGCTCTACATCTGCTGGGCAGCACAAGCTGGATTATACTATCATTACGGCGTGCCAAAATACACTCTCGACAAGAAGATGTTTGGTGTGTTCAGCCAGAAGACGCTACAACCGCACCTGCCTATCTATCGCGGTTTCGACGACTTTTTCTTTATGCCGCAATCGCGACACACGGAGGTGCGCAAGGAAGACATTCTTGCCAACAAAGACCTACAGCTCATTGCCGAAAGCGACGAGAGCGGCGTGGGAATGGTCATGGCGCGAAACGGACGCGAATTTTTCGTGACTGGACACATGGAATATTCGTCCATGACGCTCGACAAAGAGTATCGACGCGACTATGGCAAACGCTCTGACGTGGAAATGCCCAAGCACTATTATGCTGACGACGACATGGAGCGCGGTCCTGTGGTTAGATGGCGTGCACATGCTAACCTGTTCTTTAACAACTGGATAAACTATTATGTTTACCAGGAAACCCCATACGACATTAACAAGATTGGATAAACATATCTATGCGTGAACTTGAAATATTAGCCCCTGCAAAGAACCTTGAATGTGGAATGGCAGCCATCGAGCATGGTGCCGATGCCGTGTACATAGGTGCTTCACACCACGGAGCGCGTGCCGCAGCAGGCAACAGCGTGGAAGACATTGCTAAATTGTGTGCCTACGCCCACTCGTTCCTTGCCCGCGTCTATGTGACGCTTAACACCTTGGTCTATGAAGGCGAGATGGAGAGTGTGCTGGCGTTGGTGCGACAGCTTGCCGAGGCAAGGGTTGATGCGTTGCTCGTGCAAGACATGGGCATCGTGGGCCGAATTGCCAATTGTGCCGACGACGACCCTCTTGCCTATTTTAGAACACGTCTGCACGCAAGCACACAGACCGACAACCGCACAGCCGAGAAGGTGAGATGGCTGCACGACGTTGGCTTTGAGCGCGTGGTGCTGGCAAGAGAGACACCGCTACAGACCATGCGCGACATCCATTCTCAAAACAAGGGCGTGGAGCTGGAAGCTTTTGTGCACGGCGCGTTGTGTGTCAGCTTCTCCGGATTGTGCTACGCCTCGCAACATTGTTTTAAGCGTAGCGCTAACAGGGGCGAGTGTGCGCAACTGTGCAGAATGAAATATTGCCTTGTCGACAGCAAGGGACACGAAATAGAGCACGACCGACATCTGCTCTCGCTGAAGGACATGTGCCAGATAGAGAACCTTGAGGACATGGCTGAGGCGGGAATCAGTTCGTTTAAGATTGAGGGCCGACTGAAGGACATTGCTTATGTCAAGAACGTGGTGGCAGCTTACAGCGAGGCGCTTGACAAGATTGTAGCAAAGCACCCCGACAAATACAGACGTGCCTCTATTGGCACCAGTCACCACTCGTTTGTGCCTGACCTCACAAAAACGTTCAACCGCGGATACACATCCTATTTTCTCCACTCGCGCCAGCCAAACATCTCGTCGCCCGACTCGCCTAAGGCTATGGGCAAGTATATTGGACGCGTGAAGGAGATCAGGGGCAACTCGTTTAATGTGGCAACCGTAGAGACGCTTGCCAACGGCGACGGCCTGTGCTTCATAAATGCCGACCGTGAGCTCGTGGGCTTCAGGGCCAACAAGGTGGTGGGCAACAGGGTCTACCCGTTTAATATGCCAAAGACGCTCGAGGCTGGCGTGGCGCTCTACCGCAACAGTGACCAGACGTTCGACAAGGTGTTGGCTTCTGAAAGTGCGGAAAGGAAAATAGAGATCAGCATGAGGCTTGGTGCAACAGCAGCACACATAACGCTTGAAGCTGTGTGCAAAGAGACTAACGGCACAGCAGACCTCAGCTTTTCTCCGCTTGCGGCATCTGTGGTTTTGGACAACACGTTTGACGCAGCAAAGAAGCCACAGAAGGACAACATGGTTACACAGCTCTCAAAACTCGGCAACACAGCTTATGTGTGTCACGATGTGGAGGTGGAACGTGAGACAGAACAACTGTTCATCCCGTCAAGCATACTGGCCACGTTAAGACGTGAGGCCGTGGATGAGCTTGACAAAGCCATCGCCGACAGGGCACTCCGTCGCGGCGGAAACAAGAATATGAACAACGGTAAAAACCTGAACAACGGTAAGAGCAATATTGCGGATGTGCCATCGTTCTATAAGGACGGCTATCTTTACAACATCGCCAACAAAGATGCAGAAGCATTTTATCGTGCAGCCGGCATGAAAACCGTTGTGCCCGCTTTTGAAACGACGGAACCTAAGGATGCGAAGATCATGCAATGTAAATATTGCATCCGCTACGCCCTTGGCCATTGTGTTAAGAACGGCGGCACACAGCCCACATGGCAAGAGCCGTTGTTTCTCGTCTTGGGAGACGGTCGACGCTTCCGATTAGAGTTCAACTGCGCCAACTGCCAGATGAACATCTATGCCGGCAAGCCTTAACGAAATGAGCTTAAGACAGGGCGGCTGTCCTTGGTGCAAGCTTAAGGAAAAAAACAAAAACAAGCCTTGAGGAAATCACAACAGGCTTTAAATGAAAAAAAAGAAAATGAAGAAGCAACGTTTTGCCATAATTGCATTTTTTGTCACGCTTGTCGTGTCGCTCCTTACCAGTTGCTACCATGATAAGGACAGACACGGGGCGAGTCGGCAGGTGTATAATGCTACTGCGAGCGATAGTGTGAATCGCGGCGCGGCAAAACGTTGCTACTCACGCAACTTCAATTTTGTAGTAAAACGCGACTCCCTGCCTCTCATTAAGCAACAGCCCGAAGAAACGCTCAACGGGTTGCTTACAGACACCATGTATGTCTATAAAAACGACCATCTGGTGGTGGCCGACATAAGGGTTTTTACTGATGACAGGAGCGATTCGGTATGGGTAGAGGTGGCGCGTGACCAGATGACCATGGGATGGGTTCATGAGAGTCTGCTTCTCGCAAGCGTGGTGCCCGACGACCCTATCTCTCAGTTCATAAGCACGTTCTCCGACACCCATCTGCTTATCTTTCTTGTCATAATAAGCATCATTGCAATAAGTTATCTGCTGCGCATAATGATGAAGAAGCGGGCGCAGATAGTTCATTTCAACGACATCGGGTCTATCTACCCCACCCTTCTTGCTGTCTTGGTTGCCACATCAGCAACCTACTATTCGAGCATTCAGCTGTTTGCTTCCGCCACATGGCAGCAGTTTTATTTTCACCCGTCGCTGAACCCGTTTGCCATCCCTCCCGTTTTGGGCTTGTTTGTGTCGCTGGTATGGGCCATTTTGATCTTGTCTCTCGCAGCAGTAGACGACATAAAGAACCAATTACCACTTCCGCAAGCTGTGCTCTACCTGTGTGGGTTGGGTGCCATTTGCGCCGCCAACTATATTGTGTTCAGCATCACCACACTCTATTATGTGGGCTATGTGTTGCTTGCCGTCTACATCGTGTTTGCCTTCAAACAATATCTTAAACTTGTCGTAACCTACAAGTATGTGTGTGGCAACTGCGGGCGTAAGCTAAAAGAGAAAGGCGTTTGTCCTTATTGCGGAAAAGAGAATTATTAGATTTTTTTGCATAAAAAGCTTCTTGCATTTATAAAAAACAAGAAATGGGGTTATAAAAATCTTCTTGCATTTATAAAAACAAATAAGGTTTTGCAAAAGCTTTCTTGCCTTTATGCAAAAAACAAAAAAGCCGGGCAACGGAAACAAATCTTATTGCATGAGCGATAAAACTGTTATCCGTTAACTCGGCTTCACTTATTTACGAAAACTTATTTGCTTACAATGCTGATCAGCTCCTCTGTTGTTACGAGATGCTGCTCACCTGTTGTCATGTTCTTGAGGGTGAACTTGTTCTCGGCAATCTCGTTGTCGCCAGCGAGCACAACGAAGGGAATGGCCTTGGCGTTGGCGTAGCTCATCTGCTTCTTCATCTTTGCCTTGTCGGGGAACATTTCTGTGCTGATGCCTGCGGCACGGCAGGCACGCACAACAGGAAGACAATAGGCCGTCTCCTTGTCGCCAAAGTTGATGAACAGCAGCTTGGCGCCGTTGACAGCCTCCTTGGGATAGAGGTCAAGACCGTTGAGCACGTCGTAGATGCGGTCAGCACCAAACGAGATGCCTACGCCGCTCAAGCCAGGCATACCGAAGATGCCTGTGAGGTTGTCATAACGTCCGCCACCCGTAATGCTGCCAATGGCATAGTCGAGAGCTTTAACCTCGAAGATGGCACCGGTATAATAGTTGAGACCACGGGCGAGAGTGAGGTCGAGCTGAATTTCGTTGTTGAGCGAGCCCTTAAGAGTGTCGAGGATAAACTGTGTCTCCTCCACACCTTTCAGTCCTGTCTCCGAGTCGGCCAGCACCTCTCTGATGGTCTGCAACTTCTCTTCGTTGGTGCCGCTCAGGGCTATGATTGGCTGCAACTTGGCAATTGCCTCATCGCTGATGCCGTCGGCCTTGAGTTCTTCGTTCACCTTGTCGAGACCAATCTTATCGAGCTTGTCAATGGCCACGGTAATGTCGACAATCTTGTCGGGCTCACCAATGACCTCAGCAATGCCAGAGAGGATCTTGCGGTTATTGATCTTTATCTGCACACGAATGCCGAAACGTGTAAACACGGTATCGACGATCTGCATCAGCTCCACCTCGTTGAGCAACGAGTCGCTGCCCACCACGTCGGCATCACATTGGTAGAACTCGCGATAACGGCCTTTCTGCGGGCGGTCAGCACGCCACACGGGCTGTATCTGGTAACGCTTGAACGGCATCTGCAGCTCGTCGCGGTGCATCACGACGTAACGTGCGAAGGGAACGGTCAGGTCGTAACGCAGACCCTTCTCGCAGATCTTTGAAGACAGGCGCAGAGAGTTGCGCTCAAGCAGCTCCTCATCGGAGAGCTTGCTCATGTAGTCGCCCGAGTTGAGCACACGGAAGAGGAGCTTGTCGCCCTCCTCGCCATACTTACCCATAAGCGTCTGCAACGACTCCATGGCAGGTGTTTCTATCTGCTGAAAGCCGTAGAGGGCGTAAACCTCTTTTATAGTATCGAAAATATAGTTACGCTTCGCCATCTCCACGGGAGAGAAGTCGCGCGTACCTTTAGGAATGCTTGGTTTGTTCATTTCTTTTGTTCGTCTTTATGTATTAACGCGCAAGAAATGGGGTGTGTTTATTTGCGCACGATAGTCTGGTCGCGGTCAGGACCGATAGAGATGATCTTGATTGGTGTCTCAAGCTCAGCCTCAAGGAACTTGATGTAGTCGTTAAACTGCTGTGGGAACTGCTCCTCGCTTGTAAACTTGGTCATGTCGGTCTTCCATCCAGGCAGCTCTGTGTAAACAGGCTCAATGCCATCGTTGATGTCGTATGGGAAATAGTTGATCTCCTTGCCGTTCTGCTTGTAAGCCACGCAAGCCTTGATGGTGTCGAAGCCGTCAAGCACGTCGCTCTTCATCATGATAAGCTCTGTTACGCCGTTCACCATGATAGCATATTTAAGGGCTACGAGGTCGATCCATCCGCAACGGCGCTCACGCCCTGTCACGGCACCATACTCGTGGCCGAGGTCACGGATCTTGTTGCCTGTAGCGTCGAACAGCTCTGTGGGGAAAGGACCTGAACCAACGCGTGTGCAGTAGGCTTTCATGATACCATAAACGTGTCCGATCTTGTTGGGGCCGATGCCAAGACCTGTACATGCGCCAGCGCAGATGGTGTTTGAAGAAGTCACGAAAGGATAGCTGCCGAAGTCAACGTCAAGCATGGTGCCCTGAGCACCCTCACAAAGAATCGACTTGCCCTCGCGCAGAAGGTTGTTGATCTCATGCTCGCTGTCAACGATGTTGAACTGACGCATATACTCGATGCCTTCCATCCAGCGCTTCTCGTCTTCAGTGATGTCGTAATCGGTAAAATTGAGCGCCTTAAGCATCTCTATGTGGCGTGCCTTGTGTGCGGCATATTTCTCCTCGAAGTTTTCGAAGATGTCGCCCACACGCAGACCGTTGCGTGACACCTTGTCGGTGTATGTAGGACCGATGCCCTTGCCTGTTGTTCCTACCTTGCTCTTGCCTTTGGCTGCCTCGAGCGCACGGTCAAGCACACGGTGTGTGGGCATGATGAGGTGTGCCTTCTTAGAGATATGGAGACGGCTCTTGAGGTCGTGACCGCTCTTTTCAAGGTCCTTGGCTTCTGCCATAAATAGGTCTGGAGCCAACACAACGCCGTTGCCGATGATATTTACCTTTCCGCCCTGGAAGATGCCAGACGGAATGCTGCGTAGCACATATTTCTGTCCCTCAAACTCGAGGGTGTGGCCAGCATTGGGGCCGCCTTGAAAACGGGCAACCACATCATACTTGGGTGTCAACACGTCAACGACTTTTCCTTTTCCTTCATCGCCCCACTGGAGACCCAGCAAGACATCTACTTTACCTGTGTTCATTTATCCTTAAATGTTAAGGCATGGACCAACAGGGCCCACGCATTGATTGAAATTTTCTTTACAATAAAAAACCCGACAATAGGGCTTGCCGTTAATGCACGACAAAGTTACTACTTTTTATTAAGATTTCGTGTCAAGAACGTTCAAAAAATGTCTATCTTATGTTTTTTAAGCAATTCGACCACTTTATCGGCACCTTTGAGCTCACGGTCAACGTAGCGTGTGACGCTGTTGAGGGCCGCATGTTTGAGCACAGCATCGGTTCCGTTCAACGCTTTTATCACAAGTTGGGCGAACGAGCTTACCACCTCGTCGGTCATGAACGCCACGTTCTGTCGTGCCACAAGACGCGAGACGAGATGAAGTGCGGCAAGAGGCGCGTTGTGCTCATCGCTATGGAGCAGACTCACCACAAACGTTTCTACGCCCGGCATGTTCTGAACAAGGTTGAACACGAGCATCTCCACCATCTCCTGGTTGTTGCAGGCCGAGAGCCAAGACAGCGCCATGGGCTTGCTAAACCGTTCGGCGGGCATGAGAAATGTTGCCAAGATCTTACATTCGCGCACGTCGCTCTCCCATAACCGCTCGGCAAGGGCTACGGAAGGAGCATACTGGGCTGCCATGTCGCGAAGACGTGTCACTGGAATACCCCAATTGATCTTATATTCAAGACCCTTGTCGCGCATTGAGCTTGAAGCCACGCCGTTCATGAACAGCCGAAACGAACGCTTAATCTTCTTCACGTCGTCGTCAACTGACGAAGACACAGCCTCTGCTTTTGATGACGTTTCTGCTTTTGATGACGTTTCTGCTTTTGATGATGTTTCTGCTTTTGATGATAAAACATCTTCCTTTGACGACGAATTCTCTTCTTTCAATGGCAGGAAGCCAAACTCGTTAGAATAGCGTAGCATTTGGTGCTCGTAGCTTTCTGTATAGTCGGCCTTCACATCACACACGTTGCCTTGAGCGTCGGTAACGAGCGAGAGACGCGGATTTATGAAGCCCTTGTAGGGAGCGATGTCAAGCTTCTCGTAGCGGCGATGCACCTCTTCGAGCAACGCCTGGTCTACCTTCACGCCGTAACGTTCAACGAGCTGTCGTGCAGCTTCATAATCGCCCTCGCTCTTTATGCGCTGAATCTCTGCAAGGAGTTGCGCGAAGAGCGTGCGTAGACGCTCATAAGAGTGAATGAAGACAAACGTCTTTCCGTTGCTTTCGGTCAGCTCCACCTCTCCCTGTGCATGGTCAAGAACCCAGTAGGCAATGAGTGCCCTGTTGCGCATGTGGTCTTCCTCAATGTCAGCGCCAGGCGTAATGCGGCGCAACTGGGTCATAAGACCGTTGAGCATGTAGGTATAATAATGTGCCTTGTAAGCATCGGCCGATGGCAAAAGTCCAAGCTCCACCATCTTCGCATCGGCCATGTAATAGAGTCCGAACAGGTCGGCACGCGCCTCCTCAATGGTGCTGCCATACGACTTAAGCGCGTCTGACGAGACGCCGGGCAACAGTTGTCCACTGCCATGGCCCAGACATTCGTGCAGATCGGTATGGAGGTCGTCGCACAGGTGGTCAAACTGTCGCACCAAGGTGAGCGTTGATTCGTCGGCCACAAACTCCTCAAGGAACCCGTTGCCCTCGGCTGCACGACTGTAAGCCTCGGTAAGGTTGCCTATTGTGATGCTCTTTGAACCATGTTGCGCACGAATCCAGTCGGCGTTGGGAAGATTTATTCCGATGGCTGTCGAAGGATATTCGTCGCCTCCCAGCATGGCAGCCACAACCACATTGGCGGTCACGCCTCTCACCTCTTTCTTCTTGAAACGGGGGTCCACGGGCGAGTGGTCCTCAAACCATTGGGCGTTGGAGCATATCTTGTGTGTGCGCTCGTTTGCCTCCTTGTCCTTATAGGTGACAATTCCCTCCCAAGAGGCCTTGAAGCCCAGAGGGTCGCCATAGACCTCTATGAAACCGTTTATGAAATCGATGTCGCCCGCGTGCTCCTTCAGCCACTCTATAGAATAGCTGTCGAAGGTCTTGAGGTCGCCCGTGCGATAATAGCTTATGAGCAGACCTATCACCTCCTGCTGCTTCTCGTTCTCGGCAAACTGCATGGCTTTTGTGAGCCAATAGACAATGCGGTCTATTGCCTCTCCATACATTCCGCCTTGCTTCCATACCTGTTCCTCTATGTCACCTGAGGCGGGCTTCACGAGCTTTGAGTTGAGGCCGTAAGAAGGAGGACAGGGGTTAGATGGGTCGTTCTTTGCAGCATAATAGGCTTCAACCTCTTGTTGCGTGAGACCCTCATAATAGTTGCATGCCGAGCCCTTTACCTGATCCACACCACACGCCTTTTCAACACGTTTGGGCATAATCTCAGGGTCGAAGATCACGGGGAAGAGCGGAGCGCACCACTCCATCACCTCGTCCCCAGAAGCGACGCCAAGCTTGCTGGCGAGCTTGTCGGCCGACCTTGCTATGATGCTGCGGAACCAGCTCTCGCTAAACTGTGGTTTAAACTTGTCGCAACCATAATGATGATGAATGCCGTTTGAGAACCACACGCGCTTGAGATAAACGGTCATGGCATCAAACTGCTCTTGCTCTTGCTCCTGCTCCTGCGAAAGCTCTTGCTCTTGCTCCTGCGAAAGCTCATGCTGCGAAAGCTCTTGTCCCTGCTGCGAAAGCCCCTGCCGCCCCAAGGTCTCAGGTTGTTCTTTATAAATAAGGTATAAAGCTTCGAGTAGCTTTCTTATCTTCAGATTGTAGCGTCCAAACTGGTCTGTTGTGATGTCGCGTCCACAGAGCGTGGCCTTGGCAAGACAATAGACATATTGTTTCTGATTGAGAGACAGTTGCTCAAACCCGTTCAGACGATAACGAAGCATCTGAATGTCGGCAAATTTCTCGTCGCTGTAATTCATCACTTTTTTTGTTAAGATATTTTTACTTAAGTATGTGTTCAAAATTAAATTAAATGATTTTATGCCATATTTTGGCCAGTATGTTCAGCTCCGAAGAGGGAGTGTAGCGGGCTACATGACCGATGAGAGCTGGGCATACGGGCTAAAAGAGGGCGTAAAGGCATTTGGAAGCATAACCTTTTTATAAAATTCATATATGCGATTAATTTTGGACACCTACTTATATTTCTTCATCAGCTCCTCGCCTCTGCTGTCGCCCAGCTCCTTGGCTTTTTGCAGAGCGGCCATGCCCTCCTTCTTTTTCTTGAGCTGTATGAGCGCAATGCCTTTTATGACGTAAGCATCTGTGCTCTCCGGAGCGATGGTCAGGCACAGGTCGGCAGCCTTCACAGCATCCTCCAGACGGTTTACGCGGAGCTGCAAAGAAGCGAGCTCTGCAAGATAAAGGGGCTGACGGGGGTTGATGAACGCAGCATGGGCGATGTCGTTGAGCGCCTGCTGATATTGCTTCACCTTCATCTCACATTGGTAGCGGGCATAATAGAACGCATCGTTGGCGCGGCCTGCCATGAGCGAGTCGTAGAGGTTGTAGTCTTTGAGAGCCAAGCGAAACTGTCCCTTTCCGTCAAGCAACTGGGCTCGTGACAGCACATAAGGAGCCGAGAGGTTCGTGAGAGGTTTGGGGCAAGCCACAAGGGCGCTGTCGAGCAAAGCGATAACGTCGTCTGTGGGCGCCTTCAACTGTGTCTTGCATTGTGCAGCCTCATAGAACAGTTCGCCGCTGCGTATGTTGGTCTTTGTGAGATCCATAAACATGTCATAAGCCTTCGTGTAGTCGCCCTTTGAGAACACGATCTGTGCCTCACGGTGCTTGTAGGCAGGCTGCGGGTCAATGTCAATGGCTTTGGCAATGTTGCTCATGGCGTCGTCGAGGGTCCACTTTGTGAACGTGGTGTCTGTGTTGAACACCACCTTCTGGTAGATCATGCGCGAGAGCTCCGAGTAGGCGGCTGCCTTGTCGCTGACGTTCTTTACGGCTGTGTTCATGACGTTCACGACGCCGTCATAGTCGTTTGCTGCCATCCTTGTCTGCGCAGAGGCTGTGTAGCCGTCAACGGCTTGTGGGAATTGGCGGATGAACGCGTCAACATACTTGGCATACTGCATCGAGTCGCTCTTCTCGGCGGCCATCATGAGCATGAGCGAAGCCTGCTCCTTGTCCTTGGGAAGGTCAACCCGGATGCCGCTCTGGCTGAGCACGGGGTTGTTGATAGACAATCCAGTGAGAGCTATTGTGTCGAGGAACGCCACGTCGGTAGAGTGAACATCCTCGCCGTTGACCGTAAACTGCAGGATGCCGAGGGCGGCTCCGGCATCGTCAACGACGGGGCTTCCCAGCGCGTTGTCAGCCACCGTTGCGTCAAAGATGTAATAAGCATAACGGTTCATGAACGTCTCGCTCTTGCTCACCTTGAGAGCCTGTGGCTTGGTGCCCGCCGTTCCCACCACCCATACGTTCTTTGCAGAGGTGTTGTTGGCAAGTTTCAGAGCGTTGGCCTTGGTACAGCTGGTGCGGAAGCGGCACACGTCATACAGCTCGTTGGCACCCATAAGGCTCTCCACGTCATATTTGTTGCCCTTAGCGTCGACCACCACAGCCGAAGAGGCGCCGACGAAAGGCGCCCATGAGCTCACGGCCACGCCGTCGGCTCCAACGAAGAAGCCGCGGGTGGTGGCTTTCATTGTTCCGTTCTTGTCGAATGTTGTTAGTGTGAATACGGCGTTTGCTGCCTTCTTCACCGCCGAGGGCTGCGCCCACGACAGGGTTGTGGCCATAATGGCACACAATATAATAATGGTTCGTTTCATCGTTTTTTGTTCAATTTCTTTATCGTATTGATTATGCAAGGACGGTTCCTTAACACATTGTTGTTCTTTCCTTACACATTGTTGTTCTTTCCTTTCTCAATAAGTTCACGCGCGTTGTCAACGGCAGCTTGCGTCACCTCGCTACCGCTAAGCATCTGCGCGATCTCCCTCACCCTCGCCTCTTCATCGAGCATGGTCATGCGGCTGGCCGTTCCCGTGGAGGTTTCTTCTTTCGCCACCTTGTAATGGGTTGTTCCGAGAGCCGCGATCTGCGGCAGGTGCGTTATGCTTATGACCTGTCGGTCGTTGCTTCCCATCTCCTTCATTATCTGTGCCATCTGCTCAGCCACGCGTCCGCTCACGCCGGTATCGATCTCGTCGAAGATGATGGTTGGCAGCTCCACGGCGTTGCCGATCATGGCTTTCAGCGAGAGCATTACACGCGCGATCTCGCCACCCGACGCCACCTGCTCCACAGGGCGCATGGGCGAGCTCGAGTTGGCACTAAAGAGGAACACCACCTTGTCGGCACCGTCATAGCTCAGCTCGTCGGGCAGAACGTTCACCTCGAAGCGCACCTTCGGAATGCCTAACGGCACAAGGCGCTCACTCATCTCCTTCTCCACCTGCTTGGCAGCCTTGCGCCGCTTTTCTGTTATGCGTGCCGCCTGCTCCTTGGCAATCGACGTCAGCTCATCGACCAGCAGCTGCTGTTCTTCGAGCTTCTCGTCGCCCATGTCCACGCTGTCGAGTCGTTGCTTTATCTCGTCGCGCTTCTCTATGAGCGCCTCCACGTTGTCGACATGAAACTTGTGCTGGAGCGTGTATATGGTGTCGAGCCTGTCGTTTATCTGTTGCATCTCGCGCGGGTCGAATTCGATGTCGTCGACACTTGCCCCCACCTCATCGGCCACATCTTTAATCTCTATGTAGCAGTTGTTGAGACGTTCCGAAAGTGATGTACTCTTCTGAAAGACGGGCGCAATGTCGTCGAGATGAGAAATTGCCGACTTCAGCGTGTTCAGCAATCCGCTGTCTTCGCCGTTCATCATAGAGTCGACGAGGTAGAGCGATGTCTTTATCTCCTCAGCATGACTCATGGTCTGCGCCCTCTCCTCCAGCTCCTCTTGCTCACCAGCCACAAGGTCAGCATCGGCAAGCTCCTTATACTGGAACCTCATTAAATCGGATTCTGCCTCGTTTGCAGCAAGCTCCTTCTTCATGCGTTCGAGCGTCGCCTTTGCCTCCTGCAAGGAGAGGTAAGCGGAGCGGTAGCACGAAAGGGCCGTTGCGTTGCTGGCCATGATGTCGAGCACGCTGACCTGAAAATCTTCTTTGCCGAGCAGCAGGTTCTGGTGCTGACTGTGTATGTCTATAAGATGTTCACCCAGCTCCCTCATGGCAGCAAGGGTCACAGGCGTGTCGTTTATGAACGCCCTGCTCTTTCCTGCCGCGCTGACCTCACGGCGCAAGATACACTCGTCGGCAACGAAGTCGAGGTCGTTGTCTTCAAAAAACTTCTTTATCGTGCCATAGATGTCATGACCCGTAGAGAAGGTTGCCTCGACAACACATTTTGGAGCCCCCGTCTTCACCTGACGCGCGTCGGCACGGTTGCCCGTAAGCAGTCCGAGCGCACCGAGAATAATGCTCTTGCCCGCTCCCGTCTCGCCCGTTATCACGGAGAAGCCGGGAAAGAAGCTTATGTCGAGCTCATCGATGAGCGTGAAATTGCGTATATGTAGTTTTTGTAACATTAGTGTCTCCTCCTGTCGTCACTCTTTAAATGGTCTTCAATCGTCACTCTTTTATCTTTTGCCAGGCGTTGTTCTGACTGGCGTTTATTCCGAACAGAATCTCATAGACCTGCTCCTTCTCTTTCTGCGTGCCCTTGCCTTTATAGATGTTGGCAAGCTCGTCGCGCTTATAGTCGGTCCAGATCTGCGGCAACAGGCTCATGGGCCTGTCTTCATGACATTTCTTCAAGTTCTCCTCAATGGCCGTAGAGATGTTTGTCCGTCCGCGGTCGGCGTTGGTGGCCATCTCGTCAAGGCCGTTGCGGTAATAGTCATACTGCAACTGCCGGAACGGCTTCATCGCCCCGTCAAGATAATCGTTTATTATGGCGAAGCGGTTACGGTCGTTGTCGAACGCTTTCCATCCCGGGAAGTTGAGGTTCTGACAGTTGTTGGCAAGGTTCATGCAGCGTTGCAGCACATCCTCGCCGCCCATGGGTGCAAAGGTGTCGAGGTTTATGCCTATCATGAGGAAAGCATAATAGGCCATGAGGGCTGTGAGCTGGTTGTCTACCGCCTCCTCGTTGAAGTTGAGCTGGTCAAACTGAGCATACTCAAAGTTGAAGTCGTTGTCCTGGTTGCTGTAGATCGTTGTGTTGTAACTCGAGTTGTAAGCCGTTCTCGTGGCCTGAATGACCGCCTTGCATGTGAACATGTTTGTCGATTTGTCATACTTGGTCACGGTGATGTTGAAGCTGCACGGTATGCGTTCGTTCTTCTGAAACTGAAGGGCCGTCCATTGTCTGTCGTTGACAAACTGGGTCAGCGTCTGCTGCAACTCGTCAAACACGGCGTTGTCGGTTCCTTGAATCTGACTGTGGTTTATCGTTATACGGGCGTTCAGCTCCTGTGCCGCAACCTTGTTGCAGGGCATCAGGAAGCCGCTTGCCGTAATGAGGGCGAGCAGCGAAACACGCAGCGATGATAAAAAGAGAAATCTCATAACAGATGCTTCTTTTGTTTGTTAAAGTTCGTACAACATAACCGTCTCACAGAAAGCCTGTTGCGCCTTATGGCTGCAACAAAGCCTCCAACTGGTCTGCAATGTCTTTAGCCACCTCGCTCTTGGGCATTTTGTCATATTCTTCAACAAACCCGTGGCCCATGATCGTTACCTTGTTGTTGTCCGACTGGAAGCAGGTGCCTTCGTTCTGCAGCGAGTTGACGACAATCATGTCAAGATTCTTTCTCACAAGCTTTTCCTGAGCGTTGGCCATGGCGTTGTCGGTTTCAAGTGCGAAGCCCACAAGCAGCTGTCCGTCGCGCTTCTTTGCTCCAAGCGCGGCGGCGATGTCATGTGTGGGCAGCAGGTCGAGGGTCATGGCCCCCGTCTTCTCGCGCTTGATCTTTCTGTCGGCCAGAACAGCAGGACGGTAGTCGGCCACGGCAGCTGCCATGACGGCAATGTCGGCCTCGTCCATCGCTTCGTTCGCCGCGTTGAACATCTCCTCGCAGCTCTCCACGTCCACGCGCCTGATCGCCTTGTGGCAGGTCTGGCTCACAGGCCCTGCCACGAGCACCACCTCTGCCCCGCGTCGGCGACACTCCTCGGCAATGGCGAAGCCCATCTTGCCCGTAGAGTAGTTGCCGATGAAGCGCACAGGGTCAATCTTCTCGTATGTGGGACCGGCCGTTATGAGCACCCTCTTACCGCGGAGGAGCGACGGCGTGAGCGAGTCGAAATAAGCATCGAGCGCATCGACAATGGCCTCTGGCTCCTCCATGCGTCCCTTGCCCTCCAGCCCGCTTGCCAGGAAGCCGCTCTGAGGTTCAATGATGTGGTTGCCGTAGCTCTCTATCAGCGCCAGGTTAGCCTTGGTCGAAGGGTGCGCAAACATGTCGAGGTCCATGGCAGGAGCCACAAACACGGGAGCCTTCATGGAGAGATAGGTCGTTATGAGCATGTTGTCAGCAATGGCGTGCGCCATCTTGCCCAGCGTGCTTGCCGTGCAAGGTGCCACGAGCATGGCGTCGGCCCACAGCCCGAGCGCCACATGCGAGTGCCATGTGCCGTCGCGCTGAGAGAAGAAGTCGGAGATCACAGGCTTCTGCGTAAGGGCCGACAGGGTGATGGGCGTTATAAACTCTTTGCCGGCAGGCGTGATGACGACCTGCACCTCGGCTCCACGCTTCACGAGCAGCCTTATGATGTTGCAAGCCTTGTAGGCCGCTATTGATCCTGTAATGCCGAGAACTATTTTCTTGCCTTTTAGCATTGCTTTACACTTAAATTAGTAATTGAACTTTCGCAAGTTCAGAAGTTAATGGAATTAAAGAAGTTAACACTCCCTTCGGTCGTTCAAGAAGTTAACGGACAATAGCTTTATTGCTTAAACAACAAGACATTTGTCCATTAACTTCACGAGCGAAGCGAGTTATCTTCCTATAACTTCCAATAACTTCATTCGCTTGCGAAACTTAAATTAGTAAGATGTTTCATTTCAAGCCGTTACGGCTGTTAAACTCTCTCAGCCTTATGCGTGTGAGCACCTGCTTGGTGTTATAGGTGAAATCGCCTCCAAGCATCCAGCTGAAATAGCCCGGGTCTCTCTTCAGCACATCAGCCACGGGCAGTCCCTTGTGCTTGCCAAAGTTGAAGACCTCCTGACGCAGGGGCTTGCCGTCGGCTCCCATGACAGGCTTGCCGTCGGGTCCCGTGACCTCTTTCCACACTATGCGTCCTGCAAAGTCGACATTGTCGTTGTTCTTCGAAAACTCTGCCAGCACGTCCATGTCGTTGGCCAACTGTCTCTCTGGCTCTGTCTGGTTCTCCGCGCTATACTTGTCGAGCTCTCCCATGAGCACACGATAGGTTGCCTCCGTGTCTTGGTCGGCACGGTGGGCCTCAAAGTCGTCCTCCATCTTTCTGCCACAATAAAACTTGTATGCGGCAGCCAGGTTGCGTCGCTCCATCTTGTGGAAGATGGTCTGCGCGTCGATCAGGCGGCAGCTGGAGAAATCGAAGTCGATGCCAGCACGGAGAAACTCCTCGGCAAGCATGGGAATGTCGAAATGGTTTGAGTTGAAACCGGCAAAGTCGCAACCCTTAAACTTTGTAGCCAGCGAGGCAGCCAGACTCTTGAACGAGGGAGCGTCGGCCACGTCGGCATCTGTAATGCCCGTGAGCTGCTGCACCAACGGCGGTATGGGCTTTCCCGGGTTCACGAAAATGTTTTCACGTTTCTCCTCGCCCGACGGCATTACCTTTATATAAGAAATTTGTATGATCCTGTCGTTAACAAGATCAAGCCCCGTTGTCTCAAGGTCAAAGACAACAAGGGGCTTGGTGATATTCAGTTTCATTATAAAATATTAATCGTTCAGAAGCATCGGCATGATGAGCATCAGCACCTCGGCATTGTCAGGCTGCTCAGAGGGCTCTATAACGCCGGCACGGCTGGGGTCGGCAAGGGCTATAGTCACCTCGTCGCTGTCCATGTTTGAAAGGATCTCGATGAGCGAAGGACACTTGAAGCCGATGTCCATGGTGCGGCCCTCATATTCGCAGGTAACGGCCTCCTTGGCAGTCTTTGCGAAGTCGACGTCTTCAGACGACACGATGAGCTTCGAGCCGTCGATGTGCAGACGGACCGACTGTGTGCTCTCGCTTGCGAAGGGCAGCACGCGGCGCAGGGCACCGATGAGGGCCTTGCGGTCGACGGTGAGCTTGTTGGGGTTGTCCTGCGGAATGACCGAGTTATAGTTGGGGTAACGTCCCTCGATCAGGCGGCAGGTGAGCGTTGCGTTGGCAATGGTGAAGCAGGCATTGTTGCTGTCGAAGCTCACGCCAGCCTCGCCCTCGGCCTTGCCTGTCATCAGCTTGAGCAGGGCGGCGGGCTTTGAGGGCAGGATGAACGAAGCGGGAGCCTCGCTCTTCACCTCAAAGTTGCGGTTGCGCACGAGCTTGTGGCCGTCGCTGGCAACGATCGCCAGACAGTCGGGGGTGAGGTCAAAATAGATGCCGTTCATCACGGGGCGCAGCTCGTCCTGTGCTGTAGCGAAGAGCGAGCGTGTGAGGTTGTCGGCGAGCATGGTCACGTCCATGGTCAGCGTGGCAGCGTCGTCGCTCAGGCTCTTGGCCTTGGGAAACTCCTCTGCGTTCTGCGCAACAAACTGGTACATACCGTTCTGGTAGGTGATGGTAAGGGCCAGCGTGTCTTCTTTGACATCAAAGGTGAGAGGCTGCTCAGGAAGCTCCTTCACGGCGTCAATTACGGTTGTCTTGGGAAGTGCGAACGCTCCCGCACCCTCGCATGCGTCGAGGGCGAGCACAATTGTCATAACATTCTCTTTGTCGCTTGCTGTGAGCGTGAGCTGACCGTCGCCTACCTCAAACAAGATGCAGTCGAGGATAGGAAGAGAATTCTTGCTGTTGATAACTTTTGAGAGAGTTTGCAGCTGACTGTTAAGCAGACTGCTTGATAACGTAAATCGCATTGATGTAATATTTTTGTAGTTTTTAATTTTTTTAATCAGAGTTCTCAAATTAGCCACAAAAATACAAAAAAGGGGTGGACTAAACAAAAAAAGCAACGTTTATTTTGTTTTTGTCAACTATATTTATTAATTTCGCGAAGATTTTTAATTGCACCATTACGCGATGACGCGAACGGCTCACGGCACCGGAGCAAGCCAAACGGAGCTTTGACAAGCGCAGAAGCAGCCCCGTGGTGCAATAAAAGCCGAGACAATTTAAACACATAATATAATATATAAAAATCAATCAATTTTATGGAATTACAAGGAAAAGTGATAGCTGCTCTTGACCCGAGAAGCGGCGTGTCTTCACGCGGTGAATGGACAGCTCAAGATTTTGTCATTGAGACCCACGACAATTACCCCAAGAAGATGGTGTTCTCTGTGCTTGGATCCGACCGTCTGCAGCGTTTCAACATACAGGTAGGACAGGAGATCAACGTGTCGTTCGACATCGACGCCCACGAATATAACGGACGCTGGTTCAACAGCATACGCGCCTTTGACGTGCGCCAGGTAGACCCCAACGCAGTTGCTTCAATGCAGGCTCCCGTGTCGCCCGCGGCCTTCACGGCTCAGGCTCCCGCACAGCCAGCAGCCCAGGCTTCCGCACAGCCCGCTGCCGACCCGTTTGCTGCCAAGGCCGAGCAGAACGCCGACGACCTGCCCTTCTAAGCCTCACCTCTCTTTATAGGCAAAGGCTGGTTTTAAAGAACAAAGGCAACACATGAGACGCCATTTCTTCAACGACGCCGACACAGGCGACGCGCGGCGCCAAGAAATAATAAGCCGCATAGAACGTGCGCTGGCCGAGATGTCGCTTTCAGAACTTGAGGCCCTCAGCTACGACATGTTCACAAAAGGCTATCTCGACAAGAAACAACCGTGACGCCCCACCCCGCCCCGCACGGGCGTTCACCTCACAAACCTCTCCAAGCCCCGACAGCACACAACGCCTGTCGGGGCTTTTCTCATTGGCCTTAAAGCCCCAACAGCAAGGCGCACGTCTGTCCGCACAAAAAAAATAACGTTATTTTGCAATATAGAGTTTGCATTTTTTGAAAAAAGTATTAACTTTGCACAAATAAAGGCGCTAATGTCGTGGCATCCAGCTAATCAAGACCAGACACATTGTCATGCTTTACACGTCTCATGCAGACACATTGAAAGAAGCTGACATGTTATGCTTGCTTAATGTCGCCCTTTAGCCCCATAAAAAGATAATAAGAATATACAATAATTAAATATAAAAGGTTCTTTCAAGACATGGATGCTTTCTTCAAAACACATGCTTACCTTGTGGAGCACACAAACGCACCGGTTCGTCGAGCCCTTATGGACGAGATCAACTGGGACGACCGCATGATCGGCATCAAAGGCACCCGTGGCATAGGAAAGACAACTTTCCTGCTGCAATATGCGAAAGAACATTTCAATGTGGCCGACAAGAAATGTCTCTACATCAACATGAACAACTTCTATTTCCAGGGACGCGGCATTGCCGACTTCGCCACCGACTTCTACCGTCAAGGCGGACGCACCCTGCTCATAGACCAGGTGTTCAAGCAGCCCTGCTGGAGCACGGAGCTGCGGCGTTGCTACGACGAGCTGCCAGGCCTGAAAATTGTGTTCACAGGCTCCAGCGTCATGCGCCTGAAGGAAGACACCCCCGAGCTCGACAGCATCGTGAAACGCTACAACCTGCGCGGCTTCTCCTTCAGAGAGTTTCTGAACCTCCAGACGGGCAACCGCTTCAAGGCGATAACGCTCGACGACATCTTGCACAACCACGAACAGATCGTGAAGGACATCCTGCCCAAGGTCAGCCCAGCGCAACATTTCCAGCAATATCTGCACCACGGCTTCTACCCCTTCTTCCTTGAGAACCGCAACTTTGAAGAGAACCTTCTCAAGACCATGAACATGATGGCCGAGGTCGACATTCTGCTCATAAAGCAGATAGAGCTAAAATATCTCACCAAGATAAAGAAGCTGTTCTACCTCCTCGCCACAGGAGGACCGAAGGCACCTAACATAAGCAATCTGGCACAGGAGATAGAGACAAGCCGCGCAACGGTCATGAACTACATCAAGTATCTTTCCGACGCACGCCTCATCAACATCCTCTACCCCGTTGGCGAAGAGTTTCCGAAGAAGCCGTCGAAGGTCATGATGCACAACCCCAACCTCATGTACGCCATCTACCCCATAGAGTGTCACAGGCAGGACATCATGGAGACATTCCTCGTCCACGCCCTCTGGAAAGACCACACGGTCAACCACAGCGGAAAGGAAGGACAATACATCGTCGACGGCGGTCTGAAATTCAGAGTGTGCGACGCGGCTGCCGCCCACCACACACGCTGCAACCCCGACACCATCTACGCACGCTACGGAACCGAGACAGGCCACGACAACCGCATACCCCTCTGGCTCTTCGGCTTCATCTATTGAATAGCTTTATAGCTCAAATAGCATGGCATATGTCCGTTAACTTCACGAGCGAAGCGAGTTATCTTCCTATAACTTCCAATAACTTCTTTCGCTTGCGAAACTTAAGTAAAAAACAAAGAAACAACATTAACGACAATACACTAACATTTTATTTATAACAAAATGGCTAAAGAAAAAAAGTTTATCACTTGTGATGGTAACACAGCTGCCGCTCATGTGAGCTACATGTTCACAGAGGTTGCTGCAATCTATCCTATCACTCCGTCATCGCCCATGGCTGAGCATGTAGACGAGTGGGCTGCCAAGGGTCGCAAGAACCTCTTCGGTCAGCGAGTTTCTATCCAGGAAATGGAGTCGGAGGCAGGTGCTGCCGGCGCTCTCCACGGATCGCTCCAGGCAGGTGCTCTCACATCCACCTACACAGCCTCACAGGGTCTGTTGCTGATGATCCCCAACATGTACAAAGTGGCCGGTGAGCTGCTGCCTTGCGTCTTCAACGTGTCAGCACGCACCCTGGCTTCTCACTCGCTCTGTATCTTCGGCGACCACCAGGACGTCATGGCTTGCCGCCAGACCGGCTTCGCCATGTTCTGCTCAGGTTCTGTGCAGGAGGTAATGGACCTCTCGGCTGTTCCTCACCTCGCAACCCTCGAGACCTCGGTTCCGTTCATCAACTTCTTCGACGGTTTCCGCACCTCTCACGAGTATCATAAGATCGAGGAGATGGACATGGAAGACATCCGTCCGTTGGTAAACCCCGAATATATCAAGCGCTTCCGCGACCGTGCGCTCACACCTGAGCGTCCTGTAACACGCGGTACTGCTGAGAACCCTGAGACATTCTTCACACACCGTGAGGCTAGCAACGAGTACTACGACCGCATCCCTGAGGTAGTGGAGAAGTACTGCCAGGAGATGACTAAGATCACAGGTCGCGAGTATCACCTCTTCAACTACTACGGAGCTGAGGACGCTGAGAACGTAATCATCCTCATGGGTTCTGCTACAGAGCCTGCACGCGAGGCCATCGACTACCTGAACAAGCAGGGCAAGAAGGTTGGTATGGTTGCTGTTCACCTCTATCGTCCGTTCTCTGTCGACTTCCTTAAGAAGACTCTTCCCGCTACTGTTAAGCGCATCGCCGTGCTTGACCGCACAAAGGAGCCCGGAGCAGAAGGCGAGCCTCTGTACCTCGACGTTAAGTCAGCTCTCTACGACGACGAGCGCAAGCCTCTCATCGTTGGCGGACGCTACGGTCTCGGTTCTTCCGACACCACACCTGCCAAGATTGTGGCTGTGTTCAAGAACCTTGAGCTCCCCGAGCCAAAGAACCACTTCACCGTGGGCATCGTCGACGACGTTACCTTCACCTCTCTGCCCGAGGAGGAGGAGATCCCGATGGGTGGCGACGACCTGTTCGAGGCTAAGTTCTACGGCCTCGGTGCCGACGGTACCGTAGGTGCTAACAAGAACTCAGTACAGATTATCGGTAACAACACCAACAAGTACTGCCAGGCTTACTTCTCTTACGACTCAAAGAAGTCAGGTGGTTTCACCTGCTCTCACCTCCGTTTCGGCGACAGCCCCATCCACAGCGCATACCAGGTAAATACTCCTAACTTCGTGGCTTGCCACGTTCAGGCTTACCTCCACATGTATGACGTTACACGCGGTCTTCGCAAGAACGGCTTCTTCCTGTTGAACACCATCTTCGACGGTGAGGAACTCGTAAACTTCATTCCTAACAAGGTTAAGCGTTACTTCGCTCAGAACAACATCACAGTTTACTATATCAACGCCACTAAGATTGCTCAGGAGATTGGTCTCGGCAACCGTACCAACACCATCCTCCAGTCTGCATTCTTCCGCATCACAGAGGTAATTCCTTTGGATCTCGCAGTAGAGCAGATGAAGGCATTCATCGTTAAGTCTTACTCGAAGAAGGGTCAGGACGTTGTCGACAAAAACTTCGCTGCCGTTGACCGCGGCGACGAGTACAAGCAGCTCACCGTTGATCCCGCATGGGCAAACCTCGCCGACGAAGAGGCTAAGGAAGACAACGCTCCCGCTTTCGTTAAGGAGCTCGTCCGTCCTATCAATGGCCAGGCAGGTGACCTTCTGAAGGTTTCCGACTTCGTTAAGCACGACACCGTCGACGGCACATGGCAGAACGGCACCGCAGCCTTCGAGAAGCGCGGTGTAGAGGCTTTCGTTCCCGTATGGAACGTAGACAACTGTATCCAGTGTAACAAGTGTTCGTTCGTTTGTCCTCACGCTGCCATCCGTCCGTTCGTTCTTACCGACGACGAGCTGGCTGGCATCGAGGGTCTCGAGACACAGGAGGTTAAGGCTCCCGCAGCTCTCAAGGGCATGCACTTCCGCATCGAGACCTCTGTTCTCGACTGTCTGGGTTGCGGCAACTGTGCCGACGTTTGTCCCGGAAAGAAGAACAAGGAGACAGGCGAGCTCGAGAAGGCTCTCAAGATGGTTCCCTTCAACGTCGACGCAGAAGACATGCAGAAGGAAGCACAGAACTGGGAGTACCTCGTTCACAACGTTGCTTCTAAGCAGGATCTCGTAGACATCAAGCAGAGCCCCAAGAACTCACAGTTCGCTCAGCCTCTGTTCGAGTTCTCAGGCGCTTGCTCTGGTTGCGGTGAGACTCCTTACGTTAAGCTCATCTCTCAGCTCTTCGGCGACCGTCAGATGATTGCTAACGCTACTGGTTGCTCTTCAATCTACTCTGCTTCTATTCCTTCAACACCTTACACAAAGAACGCTAAGGGTCAGGGTCCTGCCTTCGACAACTCATTGTTCGAGGACTTCTGCGAGTTCGGTCTTGGTATGGTACTCGGCAACAAGAAGATGAAGGAGCGCATCTGCCACCTCCTCGAAGAGGCTAAGGCTAATGAGCATGCTACTTCAGAGTTTGTTGCTGCTGCTGACAACTGGATGGCTAACATGAACGACTCAGAGGGTTCAAAGAAGGCTGCTGCTGAGCTGAAGCCGCTCATCGCTGCTTGTGCAGAGAAGGGCTGCCCCGTTTGCGCAGAGCTCAAGACTCTCGACCACTATCTCGTAAAGCGCAGCCAGTGGATCATCGGTGGCGACGGCGCTTCTTACGACATCGGTTACGGCGGTCTCGACCATGTGCTGGCTTCTGGTGAGGACGTTAACATCCTCGTGCTCGATACAGAGGTTTACTCTAACACAGGCGGTCAGTCATCTAAGTCTACCCCGCTCGGCGCCATCGCACAGTTTGCCGCTCAGGGCAAGCGCATCCGCAAGAAGGACCTCGGCCTCATGCAGACAACCTACGGCTACATCTATGTAGCTCAGATCGCTATGGGTGCCGACAACGCACAGACCCTGAAGGCCATCCGCGAGGCAGAGGCTTATCCCGGACCGTCACTCATCATCGCCTACGCTCCCTGTATCAACCACGGTCTGAAGCGCAAGGGCGGCATGGGCCGTTCACAGAACGAGGAGAAGCTGGCTGTCGATTGCGGCTACTGGCACCTGTGGCGTTTCAACCCGCAGCTGGCTGACGAGGGCAAGAACCCGTTCACCCTCGACTCAAAGGCTCCTAAGTGGGACGACTTCCGCGACTTCCTCCTCGGCGAGGTTCGTTACCTGTCTGTACAGAAGGCATTCCCGAAGGAGGCTGACGAGCTCTTCACCCAGGCCGAGAAGATGGCTAAGCTCCGCTACCAGACCTACGTTCGCAAGAGCCAGGAAGACTGGAGCGAGCAGATCTAACCACCTTTCGCAACTCTTCTGACCCCGTGTGCCGAAGGAGGAGCTTCCCTGCCCCTCCTTCCACCAGAGGTTAACACAAAATAGCCCAAGATAAAAAGAATTTGCTTAAAAACAAAACCATGGGCTAAAACAACAAAGGCATCAGCGCCGGGCCCACGCTCAGCATTGATGCCTTTTTGTTTTATTTGCTGCGTTTATTGCCGCATCCCACGAATTTGCGAACGGATAATAGTTTTTAGATCTCAAATAGCATAGCATATGTCCGTTAACTTCCCTCGCGAAGCGAGTTAACTTCCGATAACTTCCATACATACAAATATGAACTTCAACAAATCAATCATCATCGCCAGTCTTGCGCTCATCACATCGGCAACAGCTTTTGCCAGGAATGAAAACGTCGCCGACAGCAAAGAAATAACAGCTTTCTGCTCGGCAGTCTGTCAAAGCGACAAGGCACAACACAGCAGCGAGTTTCTCCATTTCGTCACCACGCTGCGCCCCGAGCTCAACACAGCCAAGGGGCGCGAGACTCTTACAGAGATTCATCAGCTCATTGCAGAAAGCTACAGCAGCAGCGGCGGCGGCATGCCCGATTTCGACCCCGGCACAATAGCCCAGATAAAGAAGCTGCTCGAACAGCTCGGCATCAGCGGAACCAGCTACCTGAAGCTGCTCGAATATTTCAAGAAGGTCTATCCCCTCTACATCTTTCAGATAGAGAACCGCGTGCGCCCAGAGGTCGACACAGACAGCAAGCTGTCCGTCAACACCGTGTTTCAGGCACCCGTAGACGAAGCCTATTACGGTCTGGCCAGCCCCGACAACAGATATGTGGCAGAAGGACTGTCTGAGAGCGAGCTTGAGGAAGCAAAGCAGAAAGGCGGAAAGGGCAAGCGCAACGGCTCTTATGTGTGGGGCATGGGAACATACAAAGACAAGCTCTTCTGGTCAACTAACAACAACTACCTCTGCATGCAGGGCTACGGCAACTTCGTGCAGCCCGGCAAAGGCGACAACGCCCCCTATGAAAACAGCTGCTGGGTGTGCGAATATGGCCAGTCGGCTTATGCTAAAGAGGCTTACGAAGAGGGCGACGTGAACAGCAAATATGCCGACATCCGGCCGCCGCGCATCTACAGCTACGACACGAAGACAGGCATCGTTACCGATATCACGCCCTCTGTGGCCGACTATCCCCTGCTCAAAAACTGTCAGGGTCTGCGCTCCTGCGGCGTCCACAACGGCGTGGTGTTCTTCGGCGACCCCGGTCTCTATGCCAGCGACTGGGACTCGAAGGTGTCGGCCGCTTTCGTGGCCTACGATGCCGACAACGACCGCATCCTGAGCACCAGCAACATGGACAATGTCGACGGATGCAAGGTGGTGAACGTAAGAAGATGGCGCGTCATCAACAACGTGCTCTACGTCACCGTGGGCCTCACCCATCCCACCACAGGAAAGAAGATCGGAGCCCTGCTGCGCTGGTATGGCGACAAGAACGACCCGTGGAAATTCCACATAGTGGGTCTCGTTGACAAAGAGGCAGCCGAGCTGGCCTATTTCAACAACCGCATCTACATCGGAACCTGGGGCACCGTGTCAGCCGTAAATGTCAGTCCCGAGCTACCCGAAGGAGGCTTCACTCCCATCGGCATCGACAGCGACATGTGGCCCGAAATATGGACAACCGAATCGGCAGAGCCCACAAAGACGCTCGGCCGCTCGCTCACCTCCGTCGCAGGCTTCCACGAGTGGCGCGACCACCTCTATTGGGGAGTGTTCTGTCCCAACTATTACATCCTGTCATCGGCCCTTGCCACATACGGCGACCTGACATCGCCCGACGCCCTGGCGTTCATTCTCGGCAACTACCGCACCCCCTCGTTCTGGCGACTCGACAAAGACAACACCTGCGAGATGCTCTACGGCGACACCTCCAACCCCAAACCCGTCTACAACTGGAAGGGAAACATCGAGAAATGGGAGCTGGAGCCTAACGGACTGACAGCCAAGTGGGGCCGTGGCGGTTTCGGCAACCTCTGCACCATCTACGTCTGGGCCATGCAGCAGTATAACGACAACCTCTACATCGGCACCATGGACCTCTCCAACCTTGCCGTTGCTGCAGGGGCAAAGCTGTTAGGCGACGAAGGCTTTGACACTTTGACAAAACTGTTCACGGGCCTTGGCACAGGCGACGAGGGCTTCGAACTCCTGCGCATGACCGACGAGGAAGAGGCCCCCAAGTTTATCACTCAGAACGGCTTCAACAACGCCGAACAGTATGGCGTGCGCAACCTTGAGGTTCTCAACAACAAGCTGATGCTTGGTTCAGCCTCCATGTCGAGCCTCAAGGACAACGGCGGATGGCATGTGCTCAGCCTTGAAGACCTCAGCACCCCGGCCTCGATAAGCCAGAGCGAGATCAAGAAGCCCGGCATAATAATGGAGCGCAACGCCGAATATATAAACCTTGCCACCGTGGGCGGCGAGGCGATCGCTACCATTTCCGTTTACGATGCCGCAGGCCGCATGATCAGCTCTTCCCATCCCGCCACCCATCTGGTTTCCATTCCCTTGCAGAATGTCAAGGGCGTCCACATCATCAAGGTCACGTCAGCAAATGGAGAATGGGAGATTAAAGCCAATCTGTAACATTCCCATCTTCCACAGAGGCTAACACAACAACAAAGGCATCAGCGCCGGGCCCACGCCCAGCATTGATGCCTTTTTTGTTTATTTGCTTATTTATTACTGCGAATCTACAATCTCTGCTCTCGGATTACAAACAGAACATAACGGCAGAGTTTCGTCTTTTATATCTTCCATTTACTCTGCCATTAATTCAACAACAGGCACCGTTTTGTACATTTCATTTTGTGTCATATAGCTGTAAGTTCCCACTTGCTTAACAACTTTTCCTTTAGGCACATTTATCTTTTGACTGTCATAATAAGACGTGCTTTCATCACCTGCAAAGAAAACTACCGTTCCCCAATTGTCACTTCGAACATCGGCAACCATAGCTAATGCGCTTCCATCAGGCAGCACCTGCATAACCTTAAAAACCTTACCAGGCACAACGCCGCGAGGCTTTTCAAACATCACAACATCTTTGTTTGATGCAGATGTTGCTACTGATTTCGCCATAAAAAGGCCTACAGCAAAAATCAAAACAATACCTGTAACTATTCCAGCTACATAGGTCAAGATAAATTTCACTTTCATGCTCATAACATTTATTATTTAACGTTAGTTCAACAAAACAATTGACCTTGTTCTAATTCGTCAAGCTCATGTTATTTATTTGTTCAAAGAGATTCCTATTGGGAAAGTACATATAAAAAGTGTTTGAGAGAAGAATGAGGAAAGTTTACTGGTTATCAGTTACTTTCCTCATTTTGGTTAAAAGTGACGAGGACAGACGGAGACGGGAATACGACAAGATGAGACAGAGGAACGTTACCTATCCGTAACCTATAC